>Ga0206918_1138_pt1 | contig 14827 bp, 11 predicted proteins | sample Alteio_BWOrgHeat_69_FD_152950 | JGI IMG/M metagenome (GOLD analysis project Ga0206918, IMG submission 152950) | Enriched cells from forest soil in Barre Woods Harvard Forest LTER site, Petersham, Massachusetts, United States -... | ecosystem: Environmental > Terrestrial > Soil > Temperate forest >... | reverse complement strand
GTAGCGGGTTTTTTGATCGCCCGACAGATGTGAAAACGTGGTTCAAATAGTATCGGTTTTTTGACGACATTTTCATCTACAATTATTCTATTCGGATTATTATTATTCGATAGTAAATTAGACTAATGGATAGCGGGAAGAAAATTTGGATTTCGATTCTCTTTTTTTGCCTGTCCCTATTTCTTTCGTATTGCCCGTTATGGGTCCCATACTACGTAAATTTATTTCAAACAGAGAAGGTTTCTATCCTTGGAAAACTATCGCAGTATGAAATGCCTTGTACTGCCCAGCCAGTGGGAGATTCTTTTTGCTCAAATCAATATGTAATACCGAAGTCGAGTATCAAGAATGCTTCAGAAGATTACGTGCTGGGATTGGGACAAATATTGGTTTATACGAAAATTGGTTGTTACGAAGATAGCAAGTTTGTGTCTTTGAGCAATACCAACGAAGAAAGATCGGTAAATCAAAACTATCAAACACTACATAATTATTATGTAGTGCCAGTTTCAATGTTTAAAGATTGTGTCAAAAATATTGCCGTGCAGTCCTGGGCAGCTAAACATGATTTGCGTCACGGCTATTATGGAGGATTGGTAACCAATGGCCCGCCTTTACCAATCGATCGTATAAAGAAGCTCATAGAATTTATTCTGATAATTATTCCGCAGAATCTCGCGATGGTTGGGCTGGCTTTTTTTGTTTTGATAAATCACTATTTTGGATCGTTTGGTATAGAATGAAAAAGTAGGCTAGTTTTCGAACTAATCCCTTTTTGGTTTCTCACCTTTCTTTTTACCAGTGGCACGATGTTGGTCTTTTTTCCTTTGGATCACAATGGTCGAATCTTCGCACGGTTTGGAGCGTATGTTTCGATGCTCTCGCACTTTTTATTGTGTGTTTATTCGTATAAAAATGGAGCTAGATTTACGACTCTGATGTTATTCCTTGATAAAATTACAAAGGGTTTTTTTTGGCGTAAAAAAAGTGTTCTTTTGGGATATTTGAACTCACCCGTTAGCTTGATATTTGGGTTTTTATGTTGTCACAACTCGTACGCTTTTTTTTTCGGATGGGTAAGTCTCGGGATTGCGGCATTCTTCTTTTTTCTGAGCTTTAGCGATTTGAATTTTTTTCTGTTTACGGTTTGTTACATTCTCGGTGTTTCAAAGGTATTTAATATTGCAAGTGCGCCGGCCAGTAACATAACATTCTATTTTGTAGCATTTCTTTTTTCTTTCGAGACATATAAATTGATTAGTGTAGAATTGAGTGAAACACTATACACCCTAATTCAAAATACAACCAATGATGAAAACCTAGCTGCCCAAATTGCTCATGATATACGATCACCTATGGCCGTACTTCGACTTCTTTTATCACAAATTAATTTGAAAGATGATAAGCAAGATATGAAAGAAGTTCTCTTGAACTCAGTGGAACAGATTAACGCGATTTCTAAGGCCGCACTTTTTAAGCGTCGTAAACAAGTCACTGAGAAAATAAAGTTCGCACGATTGGATTCATTAAATAAAACTATTCGAGGAAGTCAGGTTATACATCGAGAGGTCGATTGGTACATAGATATTGATCCAAATCTTGTTAAATTTAATTTCGCTATGGACGCGCTCTCATTCGAAAGGGTCTTGCAAAATCTAATAAATAATGCGTGCGAGGCCACAGATGTTTCTATTGTCAAAATAATTTGTCGAAGCTGTGCCGACGGACGAAAATGCGAAATTTGTATAATGAATGACGGAAAGACTATTCCGAATGGTGTCCTGCGAACGATTTTAGAGTCGGGTGGCACCTACGATAAAGAAGATGGCACAGGCTTAGGGTTGAAATTTTGCAAACGTGAAATCGAATTGAGCAAAGGTACTTTTGTCCTCGTTTCAGGGGAGGGCATCACAAAAGTTACGGTAACTCTTCCTATAGAGCATGAGACTCTTTAGTTTTTTGGCTCATGGCTTAAGCGTCAAATGCTTGTCGTATGACATTTTTTTGGCATAAAAATGTCCGCAATGGGCTCTTTTGTATGGTTGATCTTCATTTTTTTGTCGTTGATGAGCGGTTGTCCGGTCGAGCAATGCCTATTGGCTAATACTTGTGGCATTAGATTTAAGGTTTAAGTCAATATTGTCGAATAGTTAGTAATGGAATTGACTGAAAGTGATCAAAGACTACTTGCAGGTATTATTCAAGAAGCCGCATCGGGTGAAGGCACTATCACGTTCAATTTCGAAAACAGCAAAATGTTTGGTCGCGTTCACGAGGTTCGCGGAGGGGGCGCGGGGAGAAAGACTTTTGTTAAGGAGATTTCCATCAAGTGTGATGATCAAACTGAAAAAAACCTTGGGGATATTTTATCGGACGAAAATAATTACTCCAGAATTAGGATCAATTCAATTGATGCGATTTACGAATTCGGCGGAAGATTAGTCCATGTCTCGGAAAATATATTTGATTTCAGTGTATTAGGGCCGCTAGTCAAAGAAGATCGACGCCAAAAGATCCGTGCGACATTTAACAATGACGTCGAGAGTCCGGCGTTACTATACGACGGAAAAGATTTCATAATCGGAATGGTCAAAATTTTCGATCATTCGTATGGCTCACTTGGAATCGAAATTAGAACCATGGTTCGACTGGACTTAGCCAAATCATATGAGTTGTCCGCGAGCCTAAACATAAATGGGCACTTCATTAAGGCCGAAGAAAGTGAACTGAAGCGCTTGGTCGAATTACCGAGTGACGATGAAGTTGTATTCAAATATTCGGCGGGTCTGGTGTTTAAGGAGAGAACGTCTGCCCGAAAGGAAGAGCGATTATCCTATCGAGTAGTCGCCGACGGGCTAAAAATTTGTATTAACTCCTGTTTCGCTCCTGACTTCGAAATTGGAATTTCTTTACAAGATATGGCAATGTCCGGATTTAAGGGTAAAATTTTAAAGAAACAAAATGGACACCTATTGTGGAGTGGCTGTGGCGTCAAATTGAGTGGGACCAACCTTAAAGGTCAGATCGTTTCTGTAAATGATGATTGTATCAGAGTCGAGTGGTTTCTGAATGGCGAGGCCAGTGAAAAAAAATGGGCTGATTTAGTCTCGGGATCCAGAAGTCAAGAGGTCGATTTAAGTGTCTCCAATCCGGAAGATCTGATGTCTACTTTCAAACGTTCGGGAGCAGCGCCTAAAGAGTATTTGGAGCAGCTTAAGCTTCTCGGTAATAATACACTAAAGGGTCTTGGTAACGAAGAGCAATTCAAAGAATGGTTTTTTAAGTGGATTGAACGAGACGTTGCGGGACGGATTAATGGGCACCTTGCGGGCTACCGATTGGGTGATAATTTATGGTGTGCAGGTGATTTGTTTTCAGATCCAGATCAAAGTCAGAAAATCAGCAGGGATTTTTCGAGGAAATTTTTTACGCATTTTGTGGATTTTTTGTTAAGAAAGTCACCTGTTCCCAAAGTTTATGCGGCATGGAAAGCAAGTCACCCAATGTGGAAGGGGTTAGAAGAATATATCTCCGCGAACCCGTCTTCCGTGTATTCAAACTTGAATGGTTATACGTTCTTCGTCGATCCGGCAAAGAAGTTAAGTGATAGTGGTGTCTTTGATTGCAGCGAAGTTAGAGCAATAGAAGAACAGAACATCACGAATATTATTGAAAAACTAAAAAAAAATAATGTATATGAGTTTGCAAAAGCTTTTGATTTTGATTCCGATCGCTTCGGGTCACCGGGAACCAAACAAATATTCGCTGATAAAAACTTTGAATTTAAAAGGCACTATTTTTCCTGCACCTCCGGGACCAAAGAACTCCTGGTAATTTGTACAAGATTTCCTTATGGGGTAAGTCCATTCAATAACACAAGCATCATATATGTACTGAATCTTGGAGAGACAGCGCCGTATTTAGACCAGAATCTTGCGGATGAAATCGGGTGTTTAGTATCAAAGTTTGGGGTTTTTCCTCATCGTGTGGTTTTATTGACACCACCCGAATGGGGTTTGTCTGATTCGAAGCTGCCTGTTCGTACCGTAATTGTCGATCCGAGGATGTGGTTATTTTCATGACAACTAAAGCTAAGCCGATATTCGTTTTTGTAGTTGCACTATTTATCGCGCTAGCACCATTACTAGCACCTTGGTATTGTGGTCTATTCTTGTGGGAAAATAACTTCAAGACTAGTAGATTTGATCGGTTTTATATCGGGGAGGACGTAAGAAACTATAAGTATTTGATCCCCTCGAAGCAGCTCCTAAGTAATTCGTCCGCCGAGGCGATCTCTCTAGGAATAATTAGGCCAATCGCATCCATATTTTGTGGAGAGGATAGCGCTGATCTCCAACCGATCGTTGAATTGCAAAAAGTCAATTTTGCCAATACACCGATAAGCATTGACCTAACTTATTACACGAGGTGCAGGAGTTTTATAGAGATTGATGTAGAAAAAAATTCAGTAATAGGACGTCAGCATTCCGGAATTGTAATTGTTGGTACAAAAGCACTCATAAACTCAGTCGGCGTATTTATATCATTCTTTTCAGATCGTATTCGTCTTATTTTGACCTTCGTCGTAATGTTCGTGCTATTCGTCAATGCTAGAAATCGGATTATCGGTTTACCGTCAATTGGTGAGAAAGAATTTAGTCCAAACCTCGTCTGGTGGAGTTTGTTTTTAGGTATCAGCTCAGGTCTTGTGTTCGCAGTTATACCGCTACCGGTTTCGGGTGAGGTGACGTTAAAGTTGTTATATTTTACCAGCGCTTATTGTCACTTAGGTCCTGTGATTAATTACATTTTATCAAATATTGGCCTTGGGAAATTCAGAAACTATATATTGGCCTCAATTGTATTTCTGATGCTCTTTTCCGCTGACTCAGGCATTTTGTATACCCAAATTGGCCTCGTTCTAACTGGAGGTGTGTTGATATGGTCCATACTTAAAAAAGAATTGTTTTCTTTTTTTGGACTCTACAATCTCGCATATCTTTTAAGCTTAATGAAAGTCGGATTGCCACCCTCGCCGCTCACTGCATATCTTCCACACTGGCACTTCGCGCCCGTCTACATTGGAGTGTACTTGCTTTATCAAGTAATGAAGGAATCAAAAGTTAATTCAATCACGTTTAAAGCGCTGAAGTTTCTTCAGGTAGAGCTGAAAGAAAAAGACAAAATTTTTAATTATGAATCGGCGCTTAAAGATATTTGCAATTCACTAAATTGTAGTCGCGCGTCTTTATTGAAAATAAACCATGATAATAGCTGTACAATTTGGACGTATGATCAATCAAATCTTGTTAAAAAATTTTCTGGAGTGAATTCAACAACATTTCCCGCTGCGTTTTCCAATTCGATTACGACGAGAAAATCATTACTTCATATTTTGGAAGAGAGTGAGTTTGCCGAAAGGCTTCGAACAAAGTCTTTGCAACCTAAACTGGGCTTTTCATGCTTTTCAATTGTTCCCATCTTTTCCGGTGCTAGAGCATTGGGGGCAATTGCCTGCACAGGATATGAAATTGACCATAATGACAAACGGTCAGTTGATGCTTTTGATTCCGCTATCCAAATATTTGCCGGTTATTTTTTACGAGTTATGGAGGCAAACTCAAACGCGGAGAAGCTCGGCGCCAATAAAGAGTTGGACTTCGCTGTGAATGGCCTCAATTCCATTCAATCGTTGGAAAGTTCTGACGATATCGAGATGGCAATATCCAGGTTCTCCAGTATTTTTGGACTTAAAGGATTTTTGGGGTTAGTTAATAATGATTCGGATGCAGTGAGGATTAACGGAACATTTGGTCTTACTGTCAACGAAGTGAATTTAGTGAGTTCACTCGGCCTAGTCAAGAATAACTCTAACGAAATCGGCCCGGTTCCACTCGCGATTAAGACTGGTGACCCTATTTACGTCAATGATGTTGGCCTTATTCGTGGATTATTAACTGAGGGCTCGCAGGATTTTATGACCCGTACGGAGTCAGAGGCAATTGCTGTCGTGCCTTTTGACTACTCTTTATCGTCCGATGAAAATGCACGAGCATTTCTCTATTTGATTTCGAAAACGAAAAATATGTTTGATGAGTACACTCAGGCCGCGGTACAGACATTTGTTTCGGCCCTAAAATTGCGTTTTGATCATCTCTCGCTTAAGAGTCAGCACGGAATTTCGGAGTTAAAATTGAATGCTTCTAAACTTGGAATCTCGCAATTTATTCCAAAGCATTTGGTCGATGACTACTTGGATGGTAAGTCAATCGTCGAGGAAGATTTTGGTTTTTTGATGATGGTAGATTTGAAAGGTAGCACTGCCCTTGCAAGAAGTATCGGCGAGAAAGCGTTCCATTCAGAAGTCGCCATACTCAAAGAGAAGCTTGTAGAAATATTTAAGCCCCATAATTGGATTCTTCAGCAATTTGTTTGGGACGGCTTTGAATTTACGTTTTCTGTTGAAAAGGGAACTGATTGTAAGATTAGTCTTTCAAGATGGGGCAAGCTGGTGCAACCAGTCTTCCTCGATTGGAAAAAGGATCTTTTGTGCCGCCTTGGTGAAAAGAGAGAGATTATAAATCTCTCGTATAGAGTTTGTTTTACGTATGGGGACACGTCCAGGGGGATTGTGGTAGAAGGTGAGACCCGTAAATGGTCATTTACTGGAAATGCTATCGCAGTTGTTTCAAAAGTTGAGCAAGCAGCGAAACAACTGGATGGAATGGTCTTTTGCGACAAAAGTTTGGTTCCGCTTTGCGACGATAACTTAAGGCACGTACACACGACTAATCAAGGCTTGGAAATTTACTCCTATGATGAAGTCGCGAGTTTAGTTAAGAAGGCGTCTTAATTTTCAGTCCTACCCCCTCGTCACCCGACTAGCGAGCGTGAGCTTCGGATCAAAGACAAACCGAGCGATGAGCTTCCAGTAAGAAGTATAAGAAATGAGATTATCGTAAAACTCCGGAGCCATGGCCTTCACCTGAGGCAGCTTATTCCAAGGCACCATCATGAGATCGTGATGTTCGTTATGGTAACCGACGTTGTACATCACTTTGTTGAACGGGCCGTAGTAGCTGTAGGTTTCTTGATTTGGATGGAGCACGAAGTGTTCTTGAATCCAACGAGCTCCGAGGGGGTGGAGTCCTACGCCGAAGAAAGAGGAGAGGAGGAGGTAGGTGAGGGATTGCCAACCGAAAGCCCAAACTAGTGCAACACCGAAAACAACTTGAATCGCCACGTTCAAAAAAATCCAAGGATCTTTGACGTACTTGATGGTTTTAAGACGAGCAGGACGAACCACTCCGTAGAAAATGTAGAAGCTGAGAAACCACAAACATTTTTTCCACCAGGAATCACCGATGAGTGCGGTTTCGCCGGGTCCGGCGAGATCGGCATCGCGATCCATTTCACCTTGCGAGCGGTGATGAATGAGATGAAAAGTGCGAAACCCGATTGCCGTAGGAAGGACCACCGGAATATTTGCGATCATCGCCCACCATTTGTTGGCGTTCGTGCCTTTGAAAATCAGGTTGTGAGTAGCATCGTGAATCATCACGAGGAGCGAATGGTTGAATACGGCGCCGATCGCCCAAGCGATCAAAATCATTGGAACGATGCCCAGGTCTCGGCAAAGCCAAGCGAGAAAAACCTGAGCGACCACACTTAAAAAAATACAGAGCGCCGACCATGGGTTATTGCCGAATAGGGATCGCACTTCCGGATGGGCTTTCATGAGAGCGCGAGTGCGCTCGAGATGCGGTTCTGGATAGGAAACGTGAATCGTTTTTAGAGTTAGCGCTGGCATAGTTGGTATGAATTATCGAAGTACCATAGATGCCTGCTCGATCAAAGCTTTTCCTGCAACGCTGCTCATCGCTTCTTTTCGATAGGCGAGAAAAATTTCATCTTTAATTACAGGAAGATTCGAGTCGTAGACGAGCAAATCCTGGTGATCAGCATGGGCGATTCGAGTGGGAATAATTCCAATTCCCTGGCCACTTAAGGTCATCGTACGGATCAATTCGAGACTCGTGGATTCCACCAGCTGCCAACCAGCGAATTCAGCTCGCTGAGATTTAGACAGCAATGATTGAACTTGAGTGAGATTGAGGTCGGCGAAAATCCGCTTCGGGATTTTGTTGAGCCCTTTCTTTTTCCAAAAGGTAACCGTGTCTTCGCCGAGCTTTTTTAGTACGAGATCGGGGTGTCTTGCAGGGTTAATCACAAAACCAAAATCGAGTTCAAAAGAGATGATCTTCTCGGTGATCTTTCTCGAAAAATCGTGTGTGAGGGAGAGCTCTATCAAGGGCGCTTTTTTTTCTAAACCGGCGAGCAAACTTGGGATCGTGTATGAACCAACGCTCGGATGACAACCCACCCGGAACTTGCCCTGTAGTTCGGTTTGGGCTGAAAGAATGCCATCACTCACTTCCTTCCAGTTTTCGAGCAAAGCTCGTGCCTTTTGGTAGAAGTTTTTTCCCGCTGCCGTGGGTACTGCTCCCTGTCTGGTGCGGTGGAATAATGCAACGCCTACTTTTTCTTCGAGCTTCTGCAGCGATTGCGTCAGTGTGGGTTGCGTAATCGCGAGTCGTATAGCCGCATTGGAGATGTGCTGGGTGTGGTAAATCTCTAAAAAATATTGGATCTCGGTGGGTGTCGGTATCATAGGTATTTACCTATCATGCTATGGTTTGCAAATCGACTAATTTATGTATAGGATAAGCCTAGATTCATCATAAGGAGAAACCTATGTATACTTTTATCACCACCCTGATCCTATCCACATCTTTAGCATTCACCTCTGTTTCCGCTCGCGCCGACGATGATAATAACGTCACCGATAAGAAAGAAGTGAAGGACACGACCCTACTGAACACGAAGTCGGGCGAATTCTGGTTTTCCAGCACGTCGTTTAAGAATGGCGAGACCCTGCCGATGAAATATGTTTTCAACAGCTTCGGGTGCAACGGAAAAAATATTTCTCCTGATCTGCATTGGGGCAACCCTCCATCCGGAACCAAAAGTTTCGCCCTCACGGTATACGATCCGGATGCGCCGACTGGCAGCGGATGGTGGCATTGGACCGTTTTTAACATTCCGGCAGATGCGACTTCACTTAAAGAAGGTGAAAAATTCGTGACCTACGCGAAGAATAATTCGAGTGTTAAATCGGTTGATGAAGTTCCATTTGGAAAAAATGTCGGACAAGGCCGCACCGATTTCGGCAAACCAGGATACGGTGGCCCCTGTCCGCCAGAAGGCGATCAACCTCACCATTATGTTTTTACTCTCTACGCGATCAAAGAAGCAAAACTTCCTTTGAATAAAGACGCGTCCGGAGCGATGGTGGGTTACATGACGAACGCCAATTCGATCGCAAAATTGTCGATCACCGCGATGTTCGGCAGACCGGCTGCGGCTAAAAAGTAGTCACTCTATTTTCTATAGATCCAAAGTCTTGTACTTCGATTCAGACATCTACTATAATCTGAGTGATGGCATTTGCCCGGTACGAATTTGATCACCGTAAAAACTCTCAAGCCGTTCTGCTTCCGAAGTGGAAGCAGGTGCATGGTATTTCCGTCGTCGAGGTGATTGCAGCCGATCAGGAGTGTGGGGAAGTTGACGCTTTATGGACGAGAGTGCCGAAGCTTCCTATTGCAGTGGTCACTGCAGACTGTGTTCCGATCTTAATGATGAATCAAGTGCGTGGGGTGGTTGGGGCCATTCATGCGGGATGGCGAGGAACCTTTCAGCAAATTGTTCCTGCATTTTTCCGTTCCTTGCCGCCCGAGTTGAAAAATCCAGAAGAATGGGTCGCGGTGCTCGGACCATCAATTCGCGCTTGCTGCTACGAGGTGAGTGAGGATCTCATTCAGCAATTCAAGAGTGAGTTCCCTGAAATGGCGGCGGAACAGATTGAGCCTTCTCACCGGAAGCTGGATCTGATTGAGGTAAATACCTATCAGCTGCTATGTCAGGGAGTAAATTCGGTGATCATTCATCCGGACTGCAGCTTTTGCAAAAAAGATGAAGATGGTGATTTCAAATATTATAGTTACCGCCGAGGTGATCGAAAATCACGTCAGTATTCGGTGATTGAAATTAAGTAGGGAGAGTCCTACTTCTTCTTCGCAGGCTTATCCGCGCCTTTGTTCTCAATTTCATCAGCGTGCATGCTGTAGTAGATGGTGACCTTGTCGCCCACTTTTACTCCGCCTAATCCTTTGGTGGTGGGAGACGTTTCAATTTCCCACTTCTCTTTTCCTTTTTGAACCGTGATTGATTGACTACCAACAGCAAGCACCGGACCGGTCACTTGGTAACCTTTGCCAGCGAATGAAACGGATGAAGTGAGTAGAGAGGCAACGAAAAAGGTAATGATCAATGTTTTCATACATCAAAGTTAACAGAATTTTGACGAATGTAAATGATCTACATCATTAAATAACGCATCTCCGCGGGGCTCGTTTTTCGATACAATCAGACTCTATGAGTGAACAATATAAAACCCGCGCCGAAGTCCCTGAAAAATATCGTTGGAACCTGAGTCTCATGTACGCATCGCAAGATGCTTGGGAGCAGGACTTCAAAAAAATCGATTCGCTCACGCAAACGATCGAAGCCTTTCGTGGCAAGTTGGCGGAGAGTGCCACGCAGTTGAAAAAAGCTTTCGATGCGGAAACCGAATTGAGCTTAATGCTCGAAAATTTATATAGTTTTGCTCATCATCGTTCGGATGAAGATACGCGCGACACCACGAATCTTGGATATATGGGACGCATCGGTTCAAAGGCGACTGAGGTGAGTGCGCGTCTTTCTTGGATGGATCCTGAGTTATTGGAGACCTCCGTTGAGAAATTAAAACTTCTCCAGAACGACCCACTTCTAAAGGATTATTCAAGAAAGTTAGAAAATCTCATTCGTTCCAAGCCGCATCAACGGAGCGCTGAAGTGGAAGAAATTCTTTCGCTCGCATCGGAGCCGATGGGTGGCGCTCATCAAACTTTTGGTTTGCTCGAGAACGCCGACATGCCGATGCCGAAAGTGAAAGACAGCAAGGGCGAAGAACATGAAGTGAATCATGGCTCTTACATCACTGTTTTGGAATCTCCGGATCGTGAATTCAGAAAACGGGGATTTGAAGCCTATGTGGGAGCATTTTCCACTTACAAAAATACGTTCGCATCGACACTGGAGACAAACGTAAAGAATCACGTGTTCAACGCCAAGGTTCGGAAGTTCCCGAGTGCGATTGAAGCGAGTTTATTTTCAGACGCGATTCCACTCAGTGTTTACAACGGACTGATCGACACGGTTCACGCTCATCTGCCTCTTCTTCATCGCTTGATCAAGTTGAAGAAAAAATTATTGGGTTACAGCGATTTTCAAATGTACGACCTCTTCATTCCAATGGTGAAGCCGGCACAAGTAGAAATTAAGTACGAAGAAGCGTGCAAGATGGTGATCGAATCCGCGGCGCCACTGGGAAACGATTACGTAGACTCACTTAAGAAATCCTTTTCTGAACGTTGGATCGACGTGTACTACACGGCGGGAAAACGTTCCGGTGCTTATTCGGGCGGGACCTACCAATCCAAGCCTTACGTACTTCTGAATCACAAAGACAATCTTGGAAGTGCATTTACCCTTGCTCACGAACTCGGACACTCTCTGCACTCTTATTACTCTAGACAACAGCCTTATCCAAAATCTCACTATCCGATTTTCTTGGCGGAGATTGCATCGACGACGAATGAAATGCTCCTTCAGTTTTATCTCTATGAGAAGGCGACGACGAAAGAGATGAAACTCTATCTCCTCGATCATCTATTCACCCAATTCCGCGGAACCCTCTTTAGACAGGTTCAGTTCGCCGAATTTGAGCGCGACATCCACGCAAAAGTCGAAGCAGGTGAACCACTCACTTCTCAGGTGCTCTGTGAGCATTACGGAAAGATGAACGCGAAGTACTATGGACCAGACATGGTTGCCAATGGTGCCGACGAAAAGGATCCGATTCGCTATGAGTGGTCGCGGATTCCTCACTTCTATTACAATTTCTACGTATACAAATATTCCACGAGCTTTGCAGCCGCTCAGTATTTTGCACGGAAGATCTACGATGGTGATACTGATACTCGCGCAAAATATCTCGAGTTTCTGAAATCCGGCTGTAGCATGGATCCACTCGATACCATGATTAAAGCGGGAGTTGATCTTCGTAACTCAAAACCGATTGAATCGGCATTCAAGATCCTGGAGAATGCCCTCGATGAGTTTGAGAAGATGGTTTAATGCCCTCATTCCTGGCCCCCATCTTTCTATGCTGTCTCGGCCTCTATTTTACCTTTTTCCGATTCTGGCACGGATTTGATGCGATCTCAGGAGACCTCGGCGATCCGCGATTCAACGCCTATGTTCTCGAACACACTTGGCTTTGGTTAAAAGGGGTGCATGCCTCGTTGTTCGACATGCAGATGTTTTACCCGCATCCGAACACCTTTGCTTATTCGGATTTTATGCTCGGTTTTGCGCCGATTTATTGGTTTTTTAGGGCGATCGGCTGCGAGATCTTGCTCAGCTATCAATGGTGGATCGTCGTCTGTGCGGTTCTGAATTTTACCTCAGTATATCTCCTCGCCAAAAAGTTCTTCAATCACACAGGCCTGCTCTCGGCGTTGGCTGCATTTATTTTCACCTTTTCCCTTCCCCGAGTCACCCACCTTGGTCACGCGCAAACAATGGGACAATTCTTTATCGTGATTTCCGCGATGGGAGCGCTTCAATGGTGGCGGGATCCGAAATCGAAATCGGGGCCCTGGCTCTTCTGTACTGGCGCAGTCCTGCAATTTATTTCTGCTTTCTATTTTTTCTGGTTCTGGATCTGGACTTTGGCGATCTATACTTTCTACATTCTGAAAAACCAAGAGCGTAGGATGACGGCAAAGGCTTGGCTCAATCAGGTCCCCCGTTCTTCCTTTGGGCTGCCTTTTCTTTTGAACGCTCTCATTGCGACTCCTTTTTTGTATCACTATGCACTTTCGGCAAAAGAGTTCGGTCGTCGCGATTGGGTTTCGATATCCAATACCGTGCCTCGATTGATTTCATGGTTCAATCTTCCGAGAGAGCACTGGGAATGGAATTTTGTTCCATTTAAAGATGCAATTGCCCAATTGCCAGCGCCGGTTGAACATTATTTGTCTTTTGGATTAGTGAGCTGGCTGGGAATGATTGCGGCCCTCGTGTGGTGCTATCGTAAAAAACCGGATCTCAGGTTTCTCACGATCCCGGTGATCACCATGTTTATTTTTACGATCACCAGCGGACGCTTCAGTGCCTGGGTTTTGATGAGCTACTTATTTCCAGGCGGTGCGGTGATCCGGGCGGTGGGGCGGATTCAAATTTTTATGCTCTTATTTTGGGCGATTCTCTTTACCGCATTTTTATCGGATCTATTTTCATCTTCTGAGCGAAGAAAGAAGATCCTGGCGGCTTTGATCGTGCTTGGTTTTTTCGGCGAAAATCTATATGTCAGCGATTGGGTGTTTTCGAGGGCCCAAGAGCAAACACGCCTGAACAAGGCCGTTCAGCTCATTCCTGCCGACTGTGAATTGATCGTGATGGACGCCGGTTTTGCTCAATTTGGAGACTACGCCAATATCGATGCCGTGATGCTCGCCTATCAAACCGGTCGGAGCACCATGAATGGCTACAGTGGGCACGAGCCGAAAAATTATCGGGAATCGGCCGCACAAATTCCCGAGATCTCCAGGACGAAAAAAATATGCATGCTGAGCCCACCTGTGCTTTGATTAAGTCATGACCTATCTGGTGATTCTCCTTTTTACGATCGTGGTATGGCTCTCGAAAGGACATTATGATCCTTCCGTTCCTGTACTCGTGTTCGCTTTTTTAGGGTGGGTTTATAGTGCGGTTTTTTTACCGAAAAACAGAAAGGGAGAGAACCAGTTCTTTTGTGTTTTCCCCTGGCTTAGCGCCGGAATGATGGCGATCAAACCAAACCTGATTTATGTATTGGATGCCCTTCGTCCTGCCTATCATTTTTATCGATATATTCCGCTCGCGCTCACGGGTGTCTCTTTTCGAAAAACAAAAATGATCGGGTGGAGCGTGGCCTTTGCGTTCCTATTTTTCTTTCTAACCGCACTCCATCTTTCGCCGAATCCTCATATCGATGTTTTCGTGAGCAATACCTCAGCCGTAGATTTTTTCTTACACGGACTGAATCCTTATTCCCAAACTTATGCCGACATCTATGGTGGAAAATTTGATTATCAGCCGGGATTTCTCTACTGGCCGATGGCCCTGTATCTGCAGACGCTCTCAAAATTAATTTTCGGTGATATTCGAGTGATTTTAGTGCTCGCCTGGTGGTGGGCAGCATTTTTTCTTCCGAAAAATAATTCAAGAACGACCGAATTGAGAAAAATTTGGTGGCTGATTCCTTTTCTCGCTTTTGGTTTTGAGCAAGGTTGGCTCGACCCCCTGTTGTCACTCGCGGCTGCGCTCACTCTTTGGTCGATGAAAAATAAAAAGTGGTGGCTAATGGCAATCGCGGTCGCCGTGGCGGTATCCGTAAAGCAATATGGTTTCGTGATCGGCGCGTTTCCGATTGTTGGATATCTTCTGGATCGAAACTGGAAACTTGCCTCAAAGGTGACATTGTTATCTGGCGGGCTTTTTCTGGTGTTTCTATCCCCATTCTTATTTTGGAACTTTGAGGATTTTTTGAAGATGACCGTCACCAGTCATCTCTACGCCCTTGCTAGACCAGACGCCCTGAATTTTACTGCGTTTT
>Ga0206918_1136_pt1 | contig 15021 bp, 13 predicted proteins | sample Alteio_BWOrgHeat_69_FD_152950 | JGI IMG/M metagenome (GOLD analysis project Ga0206918, IMG submission 152950) | Enriched cells from forest soil in Barre Woods Harvard Forest LTER site, Petersham, Massachusetts, United States -... | ecosystem: Environmental > Terrestrial > Soil > Temperate forest >... | reverse complement strand
GTTGCTCGTCGCTTTTTCGCGACGAATGTGTTGTTCACGGGTTTGAAGCGCAAGACGGATTGCTGGCTTGCCTTTCATGTCTTTTGAAAGACCAACGATCCGACCAGGGAGAGTTCTTTTGAATTCATCTTTACAAGCCATGTAGGCCGCACTTGGTCCTCCGAATCCCATCGGGACGCCAAACCGCTGGAAGCTACCGACCGCAATGTCCGCACCGAGGGCACCGGGACTCTTTAAAATCAGCAACGCTAAAGGATCCGCCACGAGCGTAACTAACAAACCTTTGGCCTTCGCGGCTTCAATTCTTGATTCCATCGACACGTTGATTTGTCCGAGAGTATCCGGATATTGGAAAATAACGCCAAACATCGACTCATCTGGCGCAAAATTTGAATCAGAAAACAGCTTTACCTGTAGTTTTAATGGACGAGCACGTGTTTGAATCACCGCAATGTTTTGTGGATGCAAATTCTCCGAAACATAGAACACTTTTCGGTCGCTACCGGCCTTACTCATTGCCATCGCTTCCGCACAGGCCGTTGCCTCATCTAAGAGGGAGGCGTTGGCCACTGGGAGGCCGGTCAAATCCGCAGTCATAGTTTGGAAGTTCAGGAGAGCCTCGAGGCGACCTTGGGCGATCTCTGCTTGGTATGGAGTATACTGAGTGTACCAGCCGGGGTTTTCCAAAATATTTCGCTGAATCACGGCCGGTGTGATGGTGTCATGAAATCCCATCCCGATTAAGGAACGATAGACGCGATTTTTAGACGCGATTTTTTTCAGCACCGACAAAACCTCTGTTTCACTCTCGATGCATTCGACCTGGATCGGTTTTTTTAATCTAATTACTTCCGGAATAGTTTCGGCAATTAATTGGTCAAGAGATTTTACGTCAAGCGTTTTTAATATTTCTTTTTTTTCTTTTTCATTAGGACCAATATGCCGCATCGAAAAGGAGTGCGAATCATTTAGTAAATATTTTCCGGAAAAATCAGGCTTTTTCGATGTGTTTTGCATGTTTAAATTTTACATCATCATTTTCTTTTCAGAAAGGACTTCCAAAAAAATATTTCTTATATTAGCTTCACGCTTCGTTCACTTCAAGTATTGGGATTACACTGAATATGCAACTTTTTGATCAAACATCCATCGTACAGGCAAGCGTGCAAACAACGATTGAGCATCCGAGTAAACAAGACCACGAGCAGCCTGCTGCCTCTGCGCCAAACTGGTCCAGAGCCTTCAATACTTCTATTCTATCCACTAGTATTGATCCTAAGAGTCTAGATCACGACCTTGAAGCGCTACTTGCTACACCTGAATACGCGGCTATATTGCTCGCAGCACAAAGCCTTTCAGATAAACTTCAGCTCAGTCCAGAACTAGCAACGGAGCGACTCATCCAAACTTTCCGAAGTATTGATGTTTGTTGGGGAAAAATTCTCCTGAAAAAGGGCGCCCAATCTTTACTAGGTCTTTAAGACGAAGTCCCAACGGATTTGCGCTGTGCCATCTGGATCTAATAGACCCTTGGGTGGATTTGGATACGGTCCAGCCTTATTTAACGCGTTAACCGCAGCCTCATCCAAATCAAAAGCACCTGAGCCTTGAATCAACTGAACACGAACGATTTCGCCCCTGGCACTAATCGTAATCACGGTACTGGTCGTAAAATCCGCTTGCGACGCCAAATGCCGTCCTGATCTATAAATTTTTTCGATATTGCTACGAACCATTGGAGTCCAAGTTTGATCGAGTTGACGGCGAACTCGTTCAAAATAGGAATAGAATACAAATTCTTTGGTGTTGAGCGCCGAGGTTTCGCCCTCCTTCATGCCCTTTATGTATTGCCCACCATGGACCGCCTCACCGAGCGCATTCGATGCCCAATGATTTGGTTTTTCGTCAGGTTGAGCCTGGGTGGTCGGTATCTTGATCCCTAAATCGCTCACACTGATCGGCTTTGGCTTCGACTGTTGGGCAACCTTTGGCTGTCCGGATGGAGCAAGGCTGCCAATCTTAGTCGCGGAACGTTCTTCTTTTGTTACCCGAGTTTTGTCGCTCAGGTAGGCATCTTTTTTTTGCTTCTTTTGCTAACTCGCCTTCCGACGGTTGAACAATTTGTCGGCGGGTTAAATCTTTTTCTGCTGTTCTCGGTTTGTCGTCGAGCAGGCTAATCGTAATGGGTTCACTTGAAGTTTTAATTTTAGGCGAATAAATCGCATAAGCGATCAACATCAAAAGCAGTAGCAAATGAAGGCTTAGGGACCGGGAAAACGGACTGGATAAAACTCGCGTATTCACACCTCCATATCGGAAGGTTACGCCAATATTTTAATCTTTATGATTCAGTTTCCAATAATAAAACTTAACGGAAACTCGGCGTTTCCATCTGCGTCAGTTAGTCCTTTAGGAGGATTCGGATAAGGACCCGCTTTATTCAGCGCAACCAACGCAGCTGAATCTAATTCAATGATTCCAGATCCCCGTAATACTTGAACTTTTACAATCTCACCCTTGTGGTTCAATTTGACGAGGGTTCTGGTGACATAGCGATCTTGGGCGGGAATTTGACGGTTTGAGCGCGAAATTTTTGCGAGTGCCTGCTCATAGATTGGATCGGTTACCCCCAAAAGCTGGTGTTGAAAGCGATCAAAAAATGACGAATAAATCGATTCCTTTGAATTGAGAATCGATACTTCGTCTTGTTTTGCGTCTTCAACATAATCTCCACCTACCATCGCGTTACTCATTACATGAGAAGTCCAACTCTTAGGACTCGACAAAGAATTCGTCTGGTTGTGATTAAGCTTCATCCCCAAATCACTCACAGAAATGGTTTTCATGCTCGCCGCCTGGGTAGAACTTGCGCCGACTGTTCGTGCTGATTTATTTTCTTTTGCAACTACCGTTTTATTGCTGAAATCTTGGGGCCTAGAATGCTTCTTTTCGATCAAATTGAGGGAAATGGGCTCTTGTGAAGTTTTAATTTCCGGCAACATCCATAGAACCAGGGCGATCATCATCAGCAATAGCAAATGGATCGAAAGCGACTTAGTAGTAGGATTTTGCAGAAACCTGATATTCACAGCTACTCCATTGTGAACTTTACCGGCTCATTAGTCAAAAATTGGACTAACGCCATAAGTTATATTATGAATGATCTCTCATGAATTTACAATTCCGCCTTGCCGGTCCTGACGATATTTTTCGACTCATTGAGTTATATCATATCGTTTATAACGGAGCCTACCCGGAACCGCTCATGAATCATTACGGAATCATGAAAAAATTTTTAGAAACTCCCGGTTCTTATTGGTTCATTGCGGAAGGCAAAGATTCAAACCAAAAATCAGACATCGTTTCATCGGTAGTCATTCAGTATGATCCTGAAAATAAACTCGCGAAGGCTTTCGGCGCAGCCGTCTTGGAGACTCACCGTCATCAAGGACTAATGGAATCCTTACTCAAACATGCGATCGATTATATGCAAAACCACACAAACGGCGCGGATTTGGTTTATGCAACAACGAGAACCGTTCACGAAGGGGCACAAGCGCTCACGGAGAGACTCGGATTTAAAAAACTCGGAATTTTTCCGAACTCCCATAAAAGTCTCGAATACGAAACACATTGCCTGACGGCCGTCTACTATCGTCAGGCGATCGAGAATCGTTTCCAAAATTATTCGGTCCACGAAAAACTAAGGGGCCTATTAGCGATCGTTTCCGAAGAAATTCCTTCGTTGTCGAAGCTCTCTTTTGTTGATCCAGAAATGCCTTCTAAGGTTTTGGTAGAGCCGCCGGTTCTCGAGATGATCACTTCCGAACATTTCGTCAAATATCGCTACGAAAAGCTGAAGAAGGAGAAAGAACTTCAATTTGCGTTCTTCCCATTTCATGAGCCCAATACTCTCGTCCTGAGTCCAGACCAATCCGTTGAAATATTTTGCTACCACTCCCCTGGAGATGCGTATTCGGTGATCGTCGGTGGAAAGGTTGATCCGACTATCAATTACACTCCTCTCTTCAATACGATTGCGAACTTACTGAGAGATCGACAGGCCCGTTACGTCGAAATGCTGGTCCGTGCTGACAAACCAAAAATTATCGATTCATTTCTGAAAGCTAAGTTTATTCCAAGTGCATTTTTTCCGGCCCTCCAACTTCGAAACGGGCAGCGCTACGACTACGTAGTCATGAATAAAACTTTTGAAATTTTCGATTTTCAAAACATTAAGTTGAAGGGACTAAATCAAAAATATTTGGAAGAGTACTTCAATCACTGGAAATTAAGTTCACTGAATCCGAAAATGATTCAGCAGTTATCTACTCATCCTCACGAAGAGTATCATCGTCCGTCTCCGGTAACGTTGTCCCCTGTGGTTTCCCCGAAGCGTCCATCGTAGGGGTTCCAGCGCGGGCTACGCCCGGTTCAGTTCCCGCAATAAATGCTTCCTTGATCGAACGAGGACCATCAGAACGCTTACCCGTTTTTGAATCGATATTCACGAAATTTATTCCTTCTGGGACGACAAAATCGTCTAAAGGATAATCTTTCAAAACGTTTTGCATGTATTTTGTCCAAATCGGTAATGCTGTACTTGCTCCGGTCTCACCGCGCCCCAACGTGCGTTGATCGTCGTACCCGACCCAAACTCCAGTCACCACCTTAGGAGAAAATCCGACGAACCACCCATCATGAGAGTCTTGAGTGGTACCGGTCTTACCAGCAACCGGTCTACCGATTACATTTGCTCTCATCCCCGTTCCAAACTGAACCACTTCCTTCATCAAGTGAGTCATCACATATGCCACACGTGGATCAAGTCGATCACCCTCTATGGTCGGCGCGTAGGGTGCTAAATTATCTTTTCGAGCTTCTGTCGGTTCAATTTTCATTACCGTGGAAGATGCAGAAGGCGTGGGCGACGGCGACCCAGCTGTATTGGCAACGGCATCAGAACCGGATTCCAACACTCTTCCATCACGATCAATAATGCGATCAAACATCACCTCGTGATAATTTTTTCCCTGCAATGGAAATGCAGAATATGCGTGCACCATATCCTGGAGGGAAACATTCGCAGAACCGAGTGAAATCGATAGATCCGGATTAAACGGTCCCTCCAATCCCAGACGTTTTGCGATACCGATGACTGTAGAAACTCTTAGGTCCTGAACAAGTTTAATCGTGGGAATATTTCGTGAGTCAATCAATGCCAAGCGAAATGTCGTGTCTCCATAAAATTTTTCTTCGTAGTTTTCCGGCCTCCACGTACCATTTTCGGCGTCTTCAAAAATGATCGGAGAATCGACGATAATACTCGCCGGTGTATACCCTTTTTCTAAGCCTGCAGAATAAATGATCGGTTTAAATGTCGAACCCACCTGTCGTTTTGCTTGAACAGCACGATTAAACTGAGAGTTTTTGTAGTCATATCCTCCGAGCATCGCCAAAATTTGTCCCGATTGAATATCAACCGAGTAAAGCGCGCCTTGAACCTCTGGAATCTGAATTAAACGGGCCTTCCATCCTTCACGTCCGGAAGAAAGGATCTTAACCCAAACCACATCTCCTTCTTTTAGTACGTCTGAAATCTGTTTGGGTATTTTGTTCGGCGTATTTGCTGGATGGGCCCATTGCACCTGATCGAACGGGATATACACTTGAGTTAAACCGATATGTGCATAAGCCATTTTCTTTTCAGGCAAAATCTGGGTGACCACCGCTTTAAATTTTTTTCCAGAAATACTTTTTTCATACGTCGGATCGTATTCCTGTATGGCGGATTCGAGGTCGAGACTTCCCTCCTCTGCCAAAAATCGATAGGGAAAAAGATCGTGAGTCAGCTCTTTTTTTGCCTCAATTTTAAAGGCTTCGCGATCTTTGGGTTGAAGGTTCTGGGTAGGACCTCGATAACCTTTGCGTTGATCGAAATCTTCTAATCCCTCTTCCATCGCTGAAGACGCATATTCATAATATCGAATAGAAGCAGGGACGATAATCGTCATCGCGCCTTCATTGAGTGCTTCTTCGCCGTATTTTTGCTCAAGATAACGGCGAAGATGCTCTACAAAATACGGCGCAAGATGTTGTTCTGTCCCATCATTGACATAAATTCGAACGTGTTCCATTGCCGCTTTCTTTTGTTCGACTTCGGATATGTACTTATTCTCTTTCATGCGCTTAAGAACATACAATTGTCGTTCTTTGGCTTTTTTAGGATTGAGTAGAGGAGAATATTTTCCCGGGGCTGTTGGTAGACCCGCGATCAAAGCCATCTCGGCGATCGAAAGCTTTTTAACATCTTTGTGAAAATAAGTTCTAGCAGCAGCCTGTACTCCATAGGAACCACTACCCAAATAAATTTGGTTTAGGTAGAGGTACAAAATCTCCTCTTTGGTGAGTGCTTTTTCCAATTGAAACGCCACGAACAATTCGCGTACTTTACGAATCAAATTTCGATCTGGACTCAGATAAAGAGACTTTGCAATTTGCTGGGTGATGGTACTTCCACCTTGGACCACCTGGCCGGCCAAAAAATTTGCAATCGCGGCACGAAATATGGCTAAAAAATTTACCCCTTGGTGTTCAAAAAAAGTTGAATCTTCTGCCGACAGAAATGCCTGCACTAGTTTCTGCGGAATTTGATCATAAGGAGTCAGATAACGTTTTTCCTTGTAGAATTCCGCCATCACCTTCGACTGTCCATTTTCAATCGATACGATCTGCGTAACTCCACGTGGCCGATAATCGGAAACCTTGTTGATCTCTGGAGCATCTCGAGAAACTTTATTGTAAACATAATAGCCGAAGCCAACGGCAGCGATTACCAAGCATAGGCCTGCAAACAAGAAAGTCTTCAAACTAAACTGAATCGAAAATTTTTTTCTTGGGTTTGGCCATGTACAGATTCTAACGTTATTTTAGAGTTTTATCCAATGGATGAGATATTCATGGTTTCCATCTGTTCCCAAAATCGGAGATGGAATCATTCCTTTGACGGTCAATCCAATTTCTTTTTGCACCCAGGCGATCGTATCATTCATCACACTCTGAGCAAGCTCCTGATCTCTGACAATTCCTCCGTCTTGGACCCACTCTTTTCCCACTTCGAATTGAGGTTTAAATAGCACGATCAGCTCCGTACCGTGCTTCATCACCTTATTTAACGCGGGTAGAATCAGACGAATCGAAATAAATGAAACATCCATGACGATAAAATCAAAAAATAAATTAAAATGCTCATATTCCAAATACCGTGCGTTGTAATTCTCCCTGGAAACTACTTTTGGGTCCGAGCGTATTTTCCACGCGAGCTGGTTTGTACCTACATCGATCGCATGGATTTTTTCAATCCCAGCTTCCAATAGCACTTCAGAAAATCCGCCGGTCGAAGCCCCGACATCTAACGCGACTTTACCCGTGACAATGATATTAAATTCCCCAAGGGCCTTCTTCAACTTGAGCGCGCCTCTGGATACATACTTCAGTTCAGGTTCGCGCAAACGAAATTGAGCATCCTTGCGTACTAAGGTTCCTGGCTTTAAAACAGGCTCATCGTTCATGAGAACATGGCCCGCAAGAATCATTGCCTGCGCACGAGCTCGCGTTGAGACCAGTCCTAATTCAACAATAACCTTATCTACCCGTTCAGTTTGATCTTTTTTTTTATTCAAATGTGATCGTCACCGTTATTCAGCGGAGAATGGCTTCGTTTCGACTGTGTCTGCATTCGCCTTAGTAAGGATTTCTACTTTTTGTTCCGCTTGAGCTAGTAATGTCTGACACTGTTTGACCAAACCGACGCCCTCTTGGAAAGCGGTAAGGGCTTCTTCCAGTGGGAGTGTTCCTGTTTCAAGATTCTTAACCAGAGTTTCTAGTTTTTGAAGTGACTGTTCGAATGGTCCAGAAGAATTACTCATGTATTACTCAGATATCACATTGATGATCCGCGGTGAAACCGGAATCAACGAACTTTGAATGATTTGATTGTTCTCGTTGACCAAATGCGATTGGGCGAGGCCTTCAGGTACTTGAACAGATAAATATCTTGGACGATCGCCCTCGAGCGGGTCTTGCTCACTTAGCTTCTCATTCCATAGGACGGTATAGTTTTTTGCAACCAGTCCAAATTTTTCAGTCATCGACTCTATTCGCACGGTATAGTTTTTCTTAAATCCATCGAGTCGTTTTCTATTAAACTCACCAAAGATCATTCCGCTTTGATCGCTGATGCTAGCCTTGATTTGGCGTAGCCATTGAAAAATTTCTTTTTCGGGATATTGTCTCAGCACAAAAACACCGCTCTTGTTTCTCTTCTTTAGTTCGTACCGGTATTGATAGCTCTTTTCACCATTCAGTTTTGAAGAAACGTCGACAAACATCGGATAACCAGGAACAACCCTTACATTTCTCAAAAATGCGGAACCGTCGGCCTGAGTGATCGCCTGTACTTGAGTTTGCGTCGAGAGCCCAACAGTGAGGCCCGCTAAATCACCGGTTTTATCCTTGCTATCAATATCCTTGGTAACTTTTACAGCTATGTTTCGAACGACTGGCGCGACCAAATCGAGATAAGTAATGGTATCGCCTAATACCGGTGTAAAGACCGTCGCATTTTCATTTTGATCTTTATCTGAAATTAATTCTGTTACACCGGCGCCCGGCTCCACATTCATGATGATGAAATATTTCTTGTCGTTTAGATCGAAATATTGAACTTCTTCGGAGCGACCGGAAAATTCAATTTTGTACCCAGTAGGCAATATTCCCAGAACCATTCCCATTCCATGGGCATAGTGGATTCCCGATTTAATTGCGAGTAGTGCAACCGAGTTTTGATCTAATAGCAGAGCATCACTAGTGTTGCTCTGAGGATAATGCGTTAAGAATGGAAAGTAGCTATCAGTAGTAACTTTAACCCAACCATGTTCGTTCCAACTTTTGGATATCCAATCTTTTTGCGTTGGGCAAACTTGAGTAGTCTCAGATATCTGATTACTAACAGGCTTCATTAAATGTAATTGAGGTAGAAGGTCGCAAGTGTTTTTAGGGATAGTTGGCTCTGGAGTTACCAATTCCGGTGCAATCGGTTGATCGACATCGTTATTATGATCAACTTCTTCTTCTGGTACCTTGAATACTTTTTGAGGCGAAACATTGGCCGCATAATCCGGCGTGGTTTCCTTCGGCGCCTCTTTTAAAAGTACATAATTTTGAATGTGTTCATTAAGAAGCTGCTCCTGTACCGCTGACTTTTCTTGCGTGCTTAAAATAGGCACATTTGCCTGAGTTACCGGGGCCGTAATTTGAACCTTCTGAGAAATTACCGGTTCCGGATTCGTTGCGACGTTGACGGGGTGGTCTTCTTTTTCTTGTTTTACTTCAGCAAGCACTTCCGAAACAGTCGGCACGTATCTTTGAGTATTCAATTTCCGAGTATTCAATTTTGCGCGCGTGGTCTTATGGAGCTTTTCAGTTTTTGCAGTTTGAATCGGTATTATCGGCTCATCTAAATTTACTTTCGCTGAGGAAGCCGCAATCGTGACTGATTGAGGAACAGAAACTGGAAAGTTCATTACATAGAGGAACCTATCCTTCATTTTTGTGCTAGCAACTTGGTAGTCCCGATACGGGTCATAGGAATTCACTTCTTTAATTTTCTCTACAACGGAACTCAAGAGCTGAAAGTTACTGTGAACTTTTTCGTGATGTTGATGAAGAGCAATTCTAAGTGGATGAGCCGCTGGTAGTGGTAAATGAAATTCTGCAACTTTGATCTCCTGATTTTGTAATTCAGATGCAGGATAATCGATAGTAGCGAGAGAAATGTTTTTTGGGCTAAATGTGCCTGAAATCCAGTTAATTTTTGAATAATTTATTTCTGTAGTTGAAAATAGAGAGAAAGAATTTAGACTATGATAATTCGCGCCCGTGACAAAACCCGTGAGCAGGCACGTAGAAACAGCAAGAGTAAATCGAATTGATGCGCGAGAAATGAGTCCGTTCATTCCAATAAAACCTTGCGGTTTAATTTCCTTCTAGTCAGTAGTCGTTACTAATCTAATTTAATGATGAGGTATTGGCGGCAAATTCACAAATAAAAAAGGGACTGATGGTTAGTCAGTCCCTTTTCAGCTATTCAGAATAGCCAATTTATTGATCTAGTGGTCAATTCCTTGACGGATAATTGCTCGTTGGAGTTTCAATTGATATTTATTAAATGCATGGGAATCAAGGCCAGCTTCGATCAAACGCTTCTCCGCATTTGCTTGCGCCTGTTTTGCCCGATTCTTATCAATCTCGCCCGCGAGCTCAATCGTTTCAGCAATCACTTTCACCGAACCACTTTGAACATTCAAAAAACCAGTAGAGATCACACCAGTAACTCGATCACCTTTCGCAGTCCGATACACGAAACGACCCGTGCTCAACTGAGACACCATGTCCGCATGTCCAGGAAGCACTTCCACCTCACCCTGTACCGTGGTGATGATTAACGAACTCACTGGCTCGTCTTGTAGAAGCTTTCTCTCTGGAGCGAAAATGCTGAGATTAAAAGTACTCATAGTTTATTCCCTTAGTTCAAGGTCTTCGCTTTTTCAGCAGCTTCTTCGATAGTACCAACCATGTAGAACGCTTGCTCAGGAAGATGATCGTGTTTACCTTCGGCGATTTCGCGGAAACCACGAATAGTGTCTTCGATCTTCACAAATTTACCAGCTAGGCCAGTAAACTGTTCGGCAACGAACATCGGTTGAGAAAGGAAACGCTGGATCTTACGCGCGCGAGATACAGTCTTCTTGTCGTCTTCGGACAATTCATCCATACCCAAGATCGCGATGATATCTTGAAGATCCTTATAACGTTGAAGTGTTCCTTGAACCAAACGAGCAACGCGATAATGTTCTTCTCCCACGATTTTTGGATCGAGAACGCGCGATGTGGAAGCAAGAGGATCAACCGCCGGGAAGATCGCCATCTCGGCAATTTGACGACTCAAGTTGGTCGTCGCATCCAAATGGGCGAAAGTCGTTGCAGGAGCTGGATCGGTATAATCATCCGCAGGAACGTAAACCGCTTGAATAGAAGTAATTGAACCTTTATTCGTGGAAGTAATACGCTCTTGAAGTTCACCCATCTCCGTAGCAAGAGTTGGTTGGTAACCTACCGCTGATGGAATACGTCCCAAGAGAGCCGACACTTCTGAACCCGCTTGAGTAAAGCGGAAGATGTTATCCACGAAAAGGAGAACGTCACGGTTTTCTTCGTCACGAAAGTATTCAGCGATCGTGAGTGCAGAAAGAGCCACACGAGCACGGGCCCCTGGTGGTTCGTTCATTTGTCCGTACACGAGGGAAGTCTTGTTCAAAACGCCCGCTTCTTTGAATTCATAGTAAAGATCGTTACCCTCACGGGTACGTTCACCCACACCCGCGAATACCGAGTATCCGCCGTGCTGGGTTGCAATGTTATTGATCAACTCTTGAATCAAAACGGTTTTACCAACACCGGCACCACCGAAGAGACCGATCTTACCACCCTTAGCGTAAGGAGCGATCAAATCTACGACTTTAATTCCTGTGTAGAATGGCTCAACCGCAGTGGATTGATCTTTAAACGCAGGAGCTGCACGGTGAATACCCCAAGATTTTTTACTGTTAATCGGACCAGCTTCATCCACTGGTTCACCTACTACGTTCAAAATACGCCCAAGGGTATCGGGTCCAACCGGCATCATGATCTGATCGCCAGTGTCGAGTGCGCTCTGTCCACGAGTCAAACCATCGGTTGCATCCATCGCAATACAGCGAACAGTGTTTTCACCCAAGTGTTGAGCCACTTCCAGAACGAGATTCCATTCTGTGGGACCGTTTGTTTTGTTGGTTACTTTTACCGATTGATAAATCGGTGGAACCTTGCCGTTCATAAACTCAACGTCTACTACCGGACCGATGATCTGCTTGATCTTACCTAAATTTTGTTGTCCTGAACTCGCTGACATTTCAATTCTCCTTCAATTACCTATTCGACTAAGCTGTTTTTTGGGACTCACTACCCGCAATAATTTCTAACAATTCTTTGGTGATCGATGCCTGACGTTGCTTATTGTACTGCAAAGTCAACTTACGGATCATATCGCCGGCGTTCTTCGTCGCGTTTTCCATCGCGCTCATCCGAGAACCATGCTCAGAAGCTTGTGCTTCCAAAAACGATTTGAAAATTTGGATGGTGAAGTATTTAGATGACAAAGCTTCATATAGTTCTTTTTTGCTCGGTACGAAAATCGCGATATCAATCTTGCTCACTGTTGAATCCGTTTTTTTCCACCGCATTCACTAATGGCAAAACCACCTGGGTTTTCACTTCTTGACTGATCGCATTTTTGAACTCGTTATAAACAAAAACCACTTCGTCCACTTCGCCACTCTCGTAGATCGGCGCAATTACTTTCGCGAGATCAGTTGCCCGACGGAAAGTGATTTTCTGGCCAAATTCTTCGTAATGAGCAACTTCAACCCCTTTGAATCGGAGTTTGATCATCTCTTGAACTTTTTTGCCGACAAATACACATTTAACTGCTTTTCCCTGTCCTTGCTTTTCAGTAAGGAATTGGGAAGCCGCACGAATTACAGTGGCATTATATCCACCACAAAGACCACGATCAGAGCTGAACGCAACAAGAAGGCTCACCGGTTTGCGAATCACCGAAGATGAATCAGAATTACTTTCATCTGAAAGCACACTCATCAAAGACGCAATTTCTTTTGCATACGGACGCTGACTCAAAATCGCATCGGTCGCACGACGAAGTTTCGCCGCAGAAACCATCTTCATTGCTTTAGTGGTTTGCTGCGTATTCTTCGTCGAGGTAATCCGTTTTTTTAGATCCTTGATACTAGGCATATGTTTTTAGTTAAACACTTTCATGAACGCTTTGATCGCTTCTTCAAGTTTTGCTTTATTTGCATCATCAATCTTTTGTGTGTCCACAATAGATTTAGAAACATCGGGGTGGTTCTTCTTCAAATATTCTTGAAACTGATCTTCAAAATCACCGATTTTATTCAAAGGAACCGCGTCCAAATAACCATTTACGCCCGCAAAAATGGAGGTCACTTGTTTTTCGACGGAGAATGGGCTGTATTGAGCCTGTTTCAATAGTTCAACCAATCGCTGACCGCGCGCCAACTGGCGTTGAGTCGCAGGATCGAGATCCGAGCCGAATTGTGCGAACGCCGCTTTCTCACGATATTGAGCGAGGTCGAGACGAAGAGTTCCGGCAACCTGTTTCATCGCTTTAATCTGAGCAGATCCACCCACCCGTGATACTGAAAGACCCACGTTCACCGCAGGACGAATACCACTGTTAAACAAGTCGGAATCCAAGAAAATTTGACCGTCGGTGATCGAAATCACGTTCGTCGGAACGTAACCAGAAACGTCGCCAGCCTGAGTTTCAATGATTGGAAGAGCAGTAATACTTCCTGCTCCTTTTTTATCGCTCAACTTAGCGGCGCGCTCTAACAAGCGGGAGTGAATGTAGAATACGTCTCCTGGATAAGCTTCGCGTCCTGGAGGGCGACGGAGAAGGAGTGATAACTGACGATAAGCCTGAGCTTGTTTTGTTAAATCATCGTAAACAATCAAGGCATGCATTCCATTATCACGGAAATACTCTGCCATCGTTACACCAGTGTATGGAGCTAGGAATTGAAGTGGCGCCTGTTCAGAAGCACCTGCAGTCACCACAATGGTGTATTCCATTGCGCCTGATTTTTTCAAACGATCTACTACCTGTGCAACGGTAGATTGTTTTTGTCCGATCGCTACATATACGCAAAAAACGTTTTTACCTTTTTGATTGATGATCGTGTCGATCGCAATTGCAGTCTTACCTGTTTGACGGTCACCAATGATGAGTTCCCGTTGGCCCCGGCCAATCGGAATCATCGCATCGATCGCCTTAATCCCTGTTTGAAGTGGTTCATGAACCGACTTACGATCAATAATTCCTGGAGCCTTCACTTCAATGCGACCAAATTGAGTAGCTTTGATATCACCAAGTCCATCAATAGGTTGCCCGAGAGCATTTACAACTCGACCAAGAAGTTCCTTACCAACCGGAACTTGAACGATCTTTCCTGTTCTTTTTACGATCGTGCCTTCTTTAATCTGAGTCTCGTCCCCTAGGATCGCCACACCCACAGCAAGTTCTTCCAAGTTGAGAACCATGCCGCTTACATTATTACCGAAATCCACCAATTCTCCGGCCATCACTTTGTCGAGACCGTAAATTTTTGCGACCCCGTCACCCACTGCGAGCACGGTACCTGTTTCAGACATGTCGAGACGACTGTCGAGATTGGCAAGTTGGCTTTTGAGTACTTCTGCAATTTCACTAGCTTTTAAACTCATCTTTTTCTTCCTTCTTTATTCTACTTCTAAAAACTTCAGCTCACTTTTAGTGAAAGCTGTCTTTAACTCTATTCAATTTAGCGCGAACCGATCCGTCATAGGTTGTTCCACCGACGGTGACCCGTAACCCTGCGATCAAACTCGGGTCCACTTTTTCTTTCAAACTTACTTTTTTATTAATCTTTTTGGAGATCGCCTGTGCGATTGCAGATACGGTTCCTGCATCTAGAGGAGTTGCGCTCACCACTTCTCCGATTAATCCGCCGTCTTTTTGTGCCAAAATCGAATCAATTTCAGTCAAAATTGCCGGCAAAGACTCCAAACGATTACGTTTAATCAAAAGAGAAAGAAATTTTTCAGATATCTGAGAAATATCAAGTTTTTGAGAAAAAGCCTTCAGAGTTTTGGTCTTATCTTCTTCGTTCATGACGGGGCTATCAAAAACCTTCAACATCAACGGAGATTCGATGGTCAACTTTGAGAATGCGTCGATTTCTCTAAGCACACTTTCCATAGAATGCTTGGAGCCCGGCGCTGTGAGCACATCCACCAAGACGTTTGCATACAAACGAACGGCCTTCATCATGCGGAGACCTC
>Ga0206918_1135_pt1 | contig 15047 bp, 13 predicted proteins | sample Alteio_BWOrgHeat_69_FD_152950 | JGI IMG/M metagenome (GOLD analysis project Ga0206918, IMG submission 152950) | Enriched cells from forest soil in Barre Woods Harvard Forest LTER site, Petersham, Massachusetts, United States -... | ecosystem: Environmental > Terrestrial > Soil > Temperate forest >... | reverse complement strand
GTGCATCGGATCGACGCCGACACGTCCGGACTCGTCTTATTCGCCCTCGACTCGCGCTCGGCCGCTGGAATGATCCGCCTTTTCAAGGACCAACAAGTCGATAAATACTATATGGCTTGGTGTGTGGGCGAAGTTCCCAAAGAGGGCTCGATTACCAAGGGTCTCAAAAAGAATAAGTCTGAACAGGTGGAATCCGCCCGAACCGATTATGAGCGAGTTAAAACCGAACGAGTGGGTGGAAAAACCTATTCGCTGGTCCACATGTTCCCCTTCACCGGACGCTTTCACCAAATCAGACGACATTTCGATTCCATCGGTCATGCCATCGTCGGAGATCCTTTAGATGGTTCCTCGGAGGCGTGGTCCGGCTTCTTCAAATCTGAGGATGAAGTCAGACTCATGCTCCTCGCGGAATCGGTGGAATTTGTCCATCCGGTGACCCGTAAAGCGATCCGAATCAAGACCAAGGTTGATTTTTAGGTCATTTGAACTATGCGTTAATTTTCTCGACTTTCCCCCTAAAAAGCCGTATAACCTGCACACTTTATGAAGTTTCCCGGTCGTCGAAAGAACAAACATTACTTTCCGGTCACAGAGAAAGAACGGGTCGATATCAGTCAGAGCTACGGCGACGATGACTCCTTCCATATCGTCGGTATTGATCAGCCGCTCGTCGACATCGAATGCAACGTAGACGATTCATTTCTCGATCAGTATCAACTTCAAAAAGGTCAGTCTCAACTCATCGACAGCAAAACCTGCGATGAAATTTACGCGATCTTAAAAGAACAGAAGAGAATTAAGGGTGAGTTCGCCGGCGGCACCGTCGGAAACACGCTTCACAATTTTTGCACCCTCTCCGAAGAACGCGCCGTTTTGTTGGGCGCAATTAGTAAGAACATCACTGTTGGCGACTACTCTTTCAAATATATCTCTTCCACTTCATCGAAAGTTGATCTGAATCATCTCCAACCTTGTGGGTCTTCCATGGGTCGTGCGATTTGCTTCATCACGCCAGATGGGGAGCGCACTTTCGGCATCAGCAAGGGTTGCATGAACGACCTTTTTAAATTTGATCGCCTCATCCCGATGAACTCGGGAGCGGAAGCGGTAGAAACCGCGCTGAAGCTCACCCGTCGGTGGGGATATGATGTAAAAAAAATCCCTGAAAATCAGGCACAAATCATCGTTTGCGCCGATAACTTTCATGGACGGACTCTCGGGATTATTTCTGCAAGTACGGATCCCGATTCTCGAAGGGGTTTTGGTCCCTATCTCCCCGGTTTTATCGTGGTACCCTATGGCGACATCGCGGCACTTGAAAAATTACTGAAGGATCCTGCGCAAGCGAGTACAATTGCTGGATTTATGGTGGAACCCATCCAAGGTGAAGCGGGCGTGGTAGTGCCGCCCGACGGATATTTGAAAAAGGCCCGTGAACTCACCAAAGCTGCAAATGTTTTATTGGTTGCCGACGAAGTTCAAACAGGACTCGCACGCACCGGAAAAATGCTCGCGTGTGATCATGAGAACGTAAAACCGGATCTTTTGATCTTGGGAAAAGCCCTTTCCGGCGGAGTGTTACCGATTTCTGCCGTGTTGACGAGTAACGAAGTGATGCTGACTTTGAAGCCTGGCGAGCACGGCTCTACGTTCGGGGGAAATCCTCTTGCTTGCGTGGTCGCGCGAGCGGCAATGGACGTGATTCTCGATGAAAATTTAATCGAACAGGCAGAGAAGCTGGGAAACATTTTTCGCGCCGAACTCAAGGCGATGAACGCGCCGATCGTGGAGCTGGTTCGTGGTCGGGGGCTTTTGAATGCAGCCGTCATTCGTCCACATGGAAAAAATGAAAAAGGCGAACCTCGTACTGCCAAGGACGTTTGCTATGATTTCGCCGACGCGGGCTTGTTGGCAAAACAAACGCACACTCACATCATTCGCTTTGCACCTCCTTTGGTGATTACCGAGTCAGAGTTGGCGCGGGGCTTGGGGATCATCAAAAAGGTCCTGTTCAGTGTTTGAGCGGAAACGAAGTGATCAAAATAGTATCCAAGGCTTGAGTCGGAATCTTCGAGAACAGGTGATGAGCCGCGGGGGCATCGGTCTCGGGGTATTTTGTTTCGGCGGGACGATGGTCCGAAATCTAGTGGCACCCTTGAAAATTGAAATGACGGCGGTGGCCCTTTTGGTGGGGATATTTTTCCTGACCATCCCTTTTGCCATTAAGCGAGGAGCCAGTCATCGTTTATGTTCCTTCCTCATGATTCTGGCGATTGGGGCTTTAGCGTTCATCGCAGGAAGTAGTAATGGAGGTTTGAGAGCACCTTTTGTGACCTCCGTGGTGTTGCTTCCAATTTTCGGTTTCATCTCGTCTGGGCGTTGGGGTGCGCGGATTGGTTTTGTGCTTTCAGCATCCATTACTTCCTACTTCTTAGTGGCTGAAAAGTGGGGTGTGGTCTTTCCACTTTTGCACCCTGAGCGTTTTATTTATTATAAGGGCGTGATCATGTATGTGTCGATCATGGTGACCTACATGATGGGATCGATCTACGAAGGTTTTAGAGACTCATCGGAGGAAAAACTTTTGCACCTTTCGGCGGAACTTTCCCAAGCATCTAAAATGTCGTCCCTTGGTGAAATGGCGAGTGGGATTTCTCACGAAATCAATAATCCCCTCTCGATCGTGATTGCAAAGGCCGAGTTGCTTCGAAAAAAAATTGATTCAGGCACGGTGACGACCGACACCATTAAAGAGGATCTGTTGACCATTGAGAAAAATGGAAAACGAATCTCAAAAATTATTCTGAGTATGAAGCGCTTATCGAGGAATTCGGATTCAGACATCAAAACAAGAGTAGTGATGAGTCACATCGTTGAAGATGTACTGGAAATTTGCCGCGAACGATTCAAAAACCATCAGGTTGATCTTGGGGTAGAGGACCACACGTCGGGCGTCGAAGTGGTGTGCCAAAGTACCCAAATTGCGCAGGTTTTGGTGAACTTGCTCGGAAACGCTTTTGATGCCGTCGAAAAACTTCCTGAAAAATGGGTGAAGCTTCGGATGGACCTGGACGGCAGCTCTCTCCTGATCGCGGTAACGGACAGCGGAAAAGGGATTAAAAAAGAAGTAGCCGAAAAAATGATGCAGCCTTTTTTCACCACCAAAGAAGTGGGAAAGGGGACCGGACTCGGGCTCAGCATTTCAAAAGGGATTATCGAAAATCACGGTGGCGAGTTTACTTACCATGCTTCATCGCCGAATACTCAATTTGAAATTAGATTACCTCTGAACTTAAAGTCTTGATCGGAAGCTCTACTGTAAACGTGGACCCACGCCCGATCTCGCTTGCAACGGTGATGGTCCCGCGGTGTTCCTCAACGATTTGGCGGCAAATATAAAGTCCCAGTCCCAAACCCCCAATGCTCGAATGAGGATCCACGGCACGCTCATAGCGCTCGAATATTTTATTGAGCTTATTTGGCAAAATCCCTATCCCCTGATCACTGACGATGAGTCGCGCGCAATGATAGAATTCGTCTTGTTCGACGGTAACGGTAATGGGTTTTCCATTTCCGTATTTGATGGCATTAGAGATCAAATTATTCACCACCCGCTCAATCCGCATGCGATCCCATGTTCCAACGACTAGTTCCGGCGACACTACCGACAATAGTTCCTTATTTTTTCCCGACGAGATTTTGAAGTATTCGACGGCTTCATTCACGACCGTGACGAGATCCATTTTTTCCATGATTAAGCGAAGCTTGTCGGAGTGAATGCGGTCCAAATCCAATAGGTCAGTAAGCCAAAGTTTTAGACGTCTACTTTGCTCCTGACTGGCGTGCAGGATTTCGGATATTTTAGTGGACGACTCGCTGCCAGTGGGTAGCGCCGTTTTGATTTCTCGATCCAAAAGTTGGAGGCGGAGAGAGAGAATCGTGAGTGGGGTTCTGAGTTCATGTGAGGCCACTGAGAGAAACTCATCCCGGATCGTGATTGCTTTTTGGGCTTCGGAATAAAGGCGTTTTCGTTCATCCGTTGCAGCGGCGAGCACAAGTGAGGTTGAGGAGACCACAGCGAGAAACACCTGTGCAAGTTGGAGGCTCTCGCTTAAATCACCCTTCCAAAAATTTCCGATCTCATTGGCCGTGAAATAGAGAAGTATGGTCGAGAGGATAAAGTTAGCGGTGACGACACCACGTTGTCCGAGACGAATCGCAATGATACCCAACATTGGGAATACGCAAAAGGGACGTGGAAAGAGTTGGGTTCCCGGCAAAAACCAATTACTGAAAATAATGAGCGCCAAAAAGGTGAAGGAGATTGAAATCAGAAATACTTCGATCCATTGGCGAGGTCTGAATTGCTTCAAATTTATTTTGGTGCTCCAGACGAGCAAAAGGGGAGCGATCACCAGGTTCCCCATCATGTCTCCCACCCACCATGCGCTCCAGGTAGTGGCGACGCTCGCCGGTGGAATCTTGCCATCGAGAAATAGGCTGAATACACCGATGGTCGCGCTCAATAAGGTGCTGATAATGGCGACTGGAAATACGAGAGTCAAAACTGAATTGAGCGTGCCGAGATTTCGGAGCGCGCTGAAACGAAATAACAACCAGGCTCCCGTGATGGCTTCCAGAGTGTTTCCGCCAGCAATGCCTAAACTCACGAGAACGTTGGCGCCGAGCCACCAGTTCACGATAAACGCGCCAATAGCCACTCCGGGCCAGAGATCCAAACCGAAGATAAAAAGCGCAGCAAGAGAAAAACCGGTGGGTGGCCAAATCGGAGCGGCAAATTTATTCACGGCCCCCAATTCCAGACTGAATTTGCCGAGCACGATGTAGATCACCGCGAGCACTGAAATTTTAAAAAAATACCGGAACCGACTTGCCATGGATTCTAGCCTATCAAAATTAGCCGGAGGAACCATCATATTTTGGTATTCGAGAAAAGTTTTGGCACTTCTCCGAACTCAGTATAGATTTACTCTACAATCATGAAACTGAAAACGCTCACCCTCGTCACCCTGCTGATTTCTCCGCTATTCTATTCCAATTCAAAGGCCGAATCTCCAACGCAACCCTTTGACCATCTTTCGGAACGGGTGCTGCGCGAGCCCAATCCATTTTCATTTATTATTTTGAATTCGGAAGTCGACCTAGCTCCCGAGGATTTTTATGTCGAAGGATCCGATGCGAAGTGGATTCCCGGGAGTATGCAGTGGGTGCGGGTGGGAAATGGGAAAGACGAGGATGGTATTTTAATTCCTCGGGCCCGCATGAAAAATAATGAAACGGAAACGGAAGTTGCACTCACGCAAACCGACAATCCGATCAAAGTGAGATTCAAGCCTAGAGCAAACTTGAAAAACCATTTTTACTTTGATTCGTCTTGTTCACCCTTCGATTTACGCGCAAACAACGTTAATCTGTCACATTCGTGGGTAATGGTTGCTTGTCATCGTTTGAACAATACCGGCACTCTCGGCACCAAGCCCGTAATTTTGACCACCGTAATTTTTGAAGGCGAAGACCGTGGTCAATACACTCAAGTGAATTTGGATTCTGATCATCCAAAGAAAACCTTCACGAATGGTTCTGATTCGGTTGAAATCGAAGCAAGTGTGGCGCCGGTGTTTCATCATTTGGGACTGAGTTTAGGAATCGGACCTTACAGCAATCGGAACGAAGAGAAGGCATTTGCCACTTTGTACGCGTCTTACTTTCTGAATGACGCACTGAAGATGGCGGCCTTCGGTGCTATGCCGATCCGCGCAAATCCTGAAATGGATCTCGGACTCTATCTAGTGCTCGAGCAATTCCGAGGCGTGGACGAGCGCATCAGTCTCAACTTCCTACTCGGTGCGCACATGCTTTCCTATGTGTCATCGAACGGGGTGAGGACGAATTCGATGGGGGGGCCTCAGGGGGTAGAACTCACATTTCGCGACCTTTTTGCGAGAAATCTGAACTTCTCCTTCGGCGGTTTTTTCTACCCGAACATCAATGGAACGTCCTATGTAAATAGCTGGGTGCGCTATGGCTCGAATCAATATTTTCTAGAACTCAATTTCATCGAGTGGCAAGAGGCGAGTCCCGCTTATTACTCGAAGAGTTTTGGTGTATCTGTAGGGATTCCTCTTTTTAGAGTTTTGTAATTTTATCCTTTAACTGTTGGGTGTTTCTCGCTAAATTTGAACCAATCTAAATAGCTATTTTTCAACAATGTTCGAAAGGGATTGGTCATGGCGACAAAGCGTCCTAAAATTTCCGTAATTGGTTCAGGTTTTGTTGGTTCTACTTGTGCTCACTGGGCGGCAAGCAAAGAGTTGGGAGACATCGTTCTCATCGACATCAACGGCGACTCTGCAAAAGGAAAGGCGCTCGATCTTTTCGAAGCTTCTCCAGTAGAAGGCTTTGATTCAAACCTCCAAGGCGGAAGTGATTACGCGCTCACGAAAGATTCCGATGTGGTGGTGATCACCGCTGGTCTTCCTCGTAAACCGGGAATGACTCGTGATGATCTTCTCGCTACGAATTCCAAAATCGTAAAAGAAGTGGCTCAACAAGTAGCAAAGTTTTCTCCAAACTGTGTTCTCATCATCGTATCCAATCCACTCGATGCCATGTGCCACGTGGCGCTAACCGCAACTGGTTTTCCACGCGAACGTGTGATCGGAATGGCAGGAGTATTAGACTCCGCCCGTTTCCGCTCTTTCGTAGCGATGGAATGTGGTGTGAGTGTGGAAGACGTTCAAGGTTTCACTCTTGGTGGACACGGCGATACTATGGTTCCAATGGCAAGATACGCAACAGTGGGTGGAATTCCTCTTCCACAACTGGTAGCCAAAGACCGCATTGATTCCATCGTAGATCGCGCACGTAAGGGCGGTTTGGAAATCGTGGAGTTGCTCAAAACAGGTTCTGCTTACTACGCTCCTGCTGCCTCTACCATTCAAATGGTGGAAGCAATTGTTCGCGATAAAAAGCGTATTCTTCCTTGCGCGGTTCTCCTCAAAGGTGAATATGGCATCAATGATTTGTTCTGCGGAGTTCTCGTGAAACTCGGTGCAAAAGGTGTGGAACAAGTTCCGATTCTTGAAATGAACGCAGAAGAAAAAGATTTATTCGGTAAATCTGCAGCTGCAGTCAAAACTCTTGTCGATGATATGAAAAGATTGGGACTCAATTAATGAATATTCATGAATATCAGGCGAAAGCCGTATTGAAAAAATTTAAAGTGCCGGTTTCTGAAGGTGTGCTCGTGGTTGGTTCTACCGATGGCGTCACTTTCCGTTCCGCGACGGATGTGGGTAACGACGCGGTAGCAGCGGCTGAAAAACTCAAAAAAGAAGTGAATCCAGCTGTATTTGTGGTGAAAGCCCAGATTCATGCCGGCGGTCGCGGTAAGGCGGGCGGCGTGAAGGTTTGTAAAACCATGGATGATGTTCGTGCAGCGGCAAACAACATCATGGGAAAAACCTTGGTCACTCCTCAAACCGATGCTCACGGTAAAAAAGTACATCGTCTTTGGATCGAAGGCGGCTGCGACATCAAAAAAGAATATTACCTTGGTGTGGTGCTTGATCGCGCAACCTCGATGGTCTCGATGATGGTTTCCACCGAAGGTGGAATGGAAATCGAAGAAGTGGCACACAAGTCACCAGAAAAGATCTTCAGAATCTCGATCAATCCAGGAACCGGTTACCAGCCATTCCACGGACGCTTGATGGCTCAAGCCCTGGGGCTTCCGAACGAAGCGGCAAAAGATGCGAACAACTTTTTCAAAGGTGTGTATGAGTGCTTCATGCAGAAAGATTGTTCTCAAGTAGAGATCAACCCGATGGTGATCACTACCGACAACAAGATTCTCGCCCTCGATGCAAAACTCAATTTTGATGACAACGCTCTCTTCCGTCATCCAGACCTCGTTGAAATGCGCGATCTTCTCGAAGAAAACGCACAAGATGTGGAAGCGTCCAAATACGAACTCGCGTACATCGCACTCGATGGAAACATCGGTTGTTTGGTGAACGGTGCGGGTCTCGCAATGGCAACTCTCGACATTATTAAGCTCAACGGCGGAACTCCGGCTAACTTCCTCGATGTGGGTGGTGGAGCAACGAAGGAAAAAGTAACTCAAGCGTTCAAGATCATTCTCAAAGACCCTAAGGTGAAAGCGATTCTCGTGAACATCTTCGGTGGAATCATGAAGTGCGACGTGATTGCAGAAGGCGTGATCGCCGCTGCTAAGGAATTGCAACTTAAAGTGCCTCTCGTGGTTCGCCTCGAAGGAACAAACGTGGAACTCGGTAAGAAAATTCTTTCCGAAAGTGGTTTGAAAATCACTCCGGCAGATGATCTTGGCGATGCTGCTAAAAAAGTAGTGGAGGCAGCGAAATAACATGGCTATCTGGGTAGATAAAAATACAAAACTAATCGTTCAAGGGATCACCGGTTCACAAGGTCTCTATCACGCCAAGGGTTGTAACGACTACGGTGTGAAACACAATGGATCAAAAGTAGTGGGTGGTGTGACTCCGGGAAAAGGCGGCCAATCGGTCGAAGGTTTTCCGGTATTCAATTCCGTCGGTGAGGCAGTGAAGAAAACCGGTGCGAATGCATCGATGATTTTCGTTCCACCTCCGTTTGCAGCAGATTCCATCTGTGAAGCGGCGGATGCAGGAATTCCCCTCATTATTTGCATCACGGAAGGAATTCCAGTGAACGACATGATTGCGACGAAGCGATTCGTAAAAGAAAAAGGCTCCCGCCTCATCGGACCAAATTGTCCGGGAATCATCACTCCGGATGCATGTAAGATCGGGATCATGCCTGGCCACATTCACCTGGCCGGTCGTATCGGTGTGGTGTCTCGTTCAGGAACTCTCACGTACGAAGCCGTTTATCAATTAACGAAGCTTGGAATCGGTCAAAGTACCTGTGTGGGTATCGGTGGCGATCCGGTGAACGGAACAAACTTTATTGATGTGCTTGAAGCCTTCAATGCAGACAAAGATACCGACGGAGTGATCATGATCGGTGAAATCGGCGGTACTGCAGAAGAAGAAGCGGCAGACTACATCAAGAAATACATGAAGAAACCAGTGGTGGGATTCATCGGTGGTGCATCGGCGCCTCCGGGCAAACGCATGGGTCATGCGGGTGCAATCATCTCTGGCGGCAAAGGAACTGCCGAGGAAAAATTTAAAGCACTTGAGGCAGCAGGAGTTCGAATCTCTCGTTCACCGGCTACCTTGGGTATCACAATGAAAGAAGCAATGAAGTAACAGCAGTAAAAAGGAACTATTATGGCAAACGAAAAAACATTCAGTATCATTAAACCAAACGCAGTAGCAAAAAATTCAATCGGAAAGATCATCGATCGTTTCGAATCAAAAGGTCTCCGCATCGCGGCTGCAAAATTCACTAAACTATCCAAAGAAAAAGCAGAAGGCTTTTACATTGAACACAAAGAGCGCCCGTTTTTCGGTAGCTTGGTAGGTTTCATGACGAGCGGTCCGGTACTTCTTCTCGCTCTCGAAGGCGAAAATGCAGTGGCATTGAACCGTGAGATCATGGGCGCGACGGATCCAGCAAAAGCTGCAGCCGGTACGATCCGTAAGGATTTTGCGGACAACATCGAAGCAAACGCGGTTCACGGCTCTGACAGTCCAGCAGCTGCAGAACGCGAAATCAGTTATTTCTTCGAACGTTCTGAAGTGATTGGAAGATTCTAGTATGGCAAAAAAAATCGATTTGAATAAATTCAAGGACGTGATGGGTCAGCTGAAGACAAAACAACAGCAACTCAAGCACCTCGTGAACAAAGACACTTTGAAAGAAGCAAAAAAATACGCGGAAGCTTCCGGAAAAGAACTGAAGAACCTGATTCAGAACACGGATGCTAAAAAAGTGAAGGCCTTCATCGAGAAAGAAGCGAAGGACATTCAGAAACTTCAAAAGCAGATTCCTGCAGAGCTGGCAAAATTCAGTAAGTTTGTGAATTCTCAGACTAAGGAATTTGAAAAAATTCTGAAGTCGGTTCATGCGCTAGACAATGTTCAAAAAACTGTGAACAAGACTGTTGATAAAACGGTCAATAAAATCAAAAGCAAAGTTGGTGGTGGAAAAAAGTCCAAGGCTTCTTCCAAAAGCTCTTCCGCTTCAGCGGCAAGTCCAAAAGTGAAGACAGAAGAAGCAGTCGAAGTAGTGAAGACCGAGGAAACACCTCAGGCGTAGTTCAAACAGGCGAGACAGTGATGTCGAAAACTATGGCAACGAAACCAGTGACGAAGAAGACCGCGAAAGCAACGGTTGGAAAAACAGCAAAAAAAGCCACCCCTCCGAAGGTGGCCAAAAAAGCTGGTGCCGACTCGTTGTTGAAGATTGGACAAAAAGCGCCGTCGTTTTCCCTCGCTAATGAGCAGGGTGAAAAGGTCGCGCTGAAGAGTCTTGCTGGAAAAAAAGTAGTGCTCTACTTTTATCCGAAAGACGACACTCCGGGATGCACCAAGGAAAGCTGTGATTTCCGGGACAACTTTGCGCGTTTGAAGAAAACGGGTGTAGTGGTTCTCGGGATTAGCAAGGACTCCGAAGCTTCTCATCAGAAGTTCAAGGCGAAATACCATCTCCCGTTCTCTTTGCTTTCAGATGAAGAAGGTAAAGTGTGCGAGGCTTATGGAGTCTGGAAAGAAAAGAATCTTTACGGACGAAAGTATATGGGCATTGAGCGCACTACTTTTTTGCTCGACGAAGCTGGGAAGATTATCAAAATTTATCCAAAAGTGTCGGTTACCGGACATGTGGATGAAGTACTGAAGGATCTCAAATGAACGCACATCAGCCCTTTCAAGGAATTAAAAATGTTCTGGTAGTATTTTCATCTCGGGCCCAGGCCTTTGATGAAGCTTCGCTCATGAGTTTAATTCAACATGCATACCCGGGAGCAAAGGTTTCTTTTGTATCCACGAGTGGGCAAGTGATTGGCAAGAAGTCTTCATCTCGGGTGGATCTCGTGATCGACTTCACTCAACCAGGCGCTCGTCAGAGTCTTCTTTTCGCCTTTAAAATGCGTAAAAAGGCTCGTTTTGCAATCGGAAGAAAAGCTGGAATTTATTTCCGGTCTAAACTTTATGATCGCGTTTACGACGATAAAAATGATTCTACTAAACCAAAAGACTATCTTGATGGCGAGTGTTGGGCACAACGGAAGGTGCTCGAATTGGCTGGTGTTCCAGTTATTCGTCAAGGTGGCGTGACCCCTGATCGCAGTAAGGACATTGCGCTCGAGTTAAGACGTTAGGCTACATGATCTTAAAGATCCTCAATAAGTTGTGGAGTATTTTGATCTCACTCAAATTTGCAGTGATGGTGATGGTGTCTTTGACGCTTTCGCTGATTACGGCAACCTTGATGGAGTCCTATTACGACACGCGTACGGCACAATATTTTGTGTACCGCTCTTGGTGGTTTTTTACGATTCTTGGGCTTTTTGGTTCGCTCATTCTAGCAGTGGCGATCAGTCGCTGGCCTTGGAGGAAAAAGCACATTCCATTTTTGATGGCCCACGCTGGAATTCTCATGGTGTTGGGAGGCTCGTGGTTGACCTATACGAATGGAATCGATGGCTCCGTCAGACTGGCCGAAGGCGACGTGAACTCTGCGGTTGAAATGGATCAGCAGGTTTTGGTTTTCAAAAAGGGTGATCAAGTGAACTCTGTTTCCTTCCCGTGGATGCCTCAATCGGTTGCGGATCGTTTTCATGGAGCGAGTTATCCAGAGTACGGCGTGAAAGTGGAAAAATTGATTTCGGATTCGATGCCGAAGTTTCAGTTTGCTCCTTCAAACACACCTTCGGATAAGCAAAATCCGGATAAAACCGGAGCTGCCGTTCAAATTAAGATTCTGGGTGCACCGATGGGTGGAGCGCCGGAAATCTGGCTTTGGAGCGGGGACGTCGCTTGGTCTACGCAGAAGTTGGGACCCGCACGATTTTTAATTCGCAGCGAGAGTGGCGAAGTGCCTCCGGTGGAAGCAGGCGAAGCACGATTTGATTTCGTGGTCGGTAAAAAAGGTGATCTTCGTTTTGAAGCGGTGTCGCCGCGTGGTGAGAAGCGCTCCGGAAAAATTGAGTTGAAGGCAGGCGAGTCGCAAACCATCAATCCAGGCTGGAGAATGCCAATTCAAGTGATGGTGAAGAGTTTTGTACCCATTGCCACGAATCAAACGGAATATGTGACTTCGGAATCTCATTCGGAAAGTCCCGTACCGGCGATTTATATTTCCTTGATTGGAAATACTTCTTCGCATTTGTGGTTGGGCTTGGGAGACCGTGCAGAATTCACCAATCAGGCAGGTGAGCAAATCTCGGTCGGTTATTTCCAAAAGCGAGTGATTCTTCCATTTGCGCTCCGCTTGAAAGAATTTGTACTAAAGCACGATCCTGGGACGATGGATCCGGCGTCTTATGCTTCGCAGGTACAAGTCGTAGATGGTTTTCAAAAAGATGAAGCGGCCCTGAATGCGCTTCCGGTTCATACGATTCAGATGAACGAACCGCTCAAGGTCGATCATTATACTTTTTATCAAGCGAGTTACGTTCCCGATTTTCCACGCATTACGACGACAATTTTATCCGTGAATTATGATCCAGGAAGATGGTTGAAATATACCGGTTCCTTGTTATTGGTCTTGGGAGCAATCCTTCTCTATTTGTCAAAGACCGTGACTAAAAAGAAAGTGGTTCAAACCGTATGAAGCGCATGATGTCGACCATCCTCAGTTTTTGTTTATTACTTACCGCGATTGCACCAAGCCTCTCTCTGGCGGATCCAACATTTCCTGAACCGCTGAAAGGACTTCAGCTGAGTGATGTAAGATTGATTCCAACTCAATCTGGCGGACGCATTAAGCCTTTCGACGAGTTTTCACGTGAGACGGTTTTATCCCTCACCGGAATGCGCAGTTTTGGAAAAATGGATCCGAGTGAAATGATTCTCTCGATTATGGTGAATCCGAAGGAATGGTCGGAACTTCCGATCATTCGGATTTCCAACGATGATCTTAAAAAGCAATTGTTGGTGGATCTCGCTCAAAAATATTTTTCGCCGGCGGAACTGATGAAGAACAATGTGTTCCTCCAATACGCCCAAGGAATTTCTGGCGAAGGTGCACAAGTCACGAGTAAGGGAATTGATGTCACCACCAGTAAAAAAGATCCGCGCACGGAAGAATTGAAGAGAGTGGTGGATCGCGTTTCTCGTTTTCAATCCCTGGTTTCGGGCCAATTGTGGATGGTGGTGCCGGATCAAACCGACACGAACCAAACTGCAGAGAAAAAATGGCTTTCATTAAATGCAGCGATGAAGCTCGATACGCCTCAGTTGCATGCGGTGATGGGACTTCTCAAGGCTTATCTCGAAAAAGATACCGACGCTTTCCAAAAAAGCGCGGAACAGGCGAGGGAAAGTATTGCTTTGATCACTCCCGGGTTTGAAGATGCAAAACCGAAGTTGAAAGCAGAAGTTCTTTATAACCAACTCCGTCCGTTTTTGAATGCGATGATTTTTTATCTGATCGCAGGAATCCTGTGGATGTTTGCAAAGCGCTATTCTTTTCCGCGCATGCTCGCGAAATTATTCACAGCAGTTGCCATGATCATGCATATCCTCGGTTTTGCTCTTCGCTGCTATGTTGCTGGTCGGCCGCCGGTGACGAACATGTATGAGTCTATTATTTGGGTGAGTTTTGGGGTCATGGTGTTTGCCCTCTTGATCTACGTAAAACATCGCCAACATATTTTGCTGACGGTTTCGACGACGCTTGCCGGTCTTGCTCTTTTTGCAGCTGATACCGCTCCGCTCGTCATGGATCCAACGATTCGTCCTCTGGTGCCTGTCTTGCGCAGTAATTATTGGCTCACGATTCACGTGCTCACGATTACGCTCAGCTATGCGGCGTTTATGTTAGCGATGGGAATTTCAAACGTATCCTTATTTCAATTCACCCGGAAGCCATCTGAAGCGGTTGAGCAAAGGATCAATCTCTTGAATATGCTGTCCTACCGCGCATTGATGTTTGGAACGGTATTTATCGCGGCCGGCACGATTTTAGGCGGTATTTGGGCCGATTATTCTTGGGGTCGTTTCTGGGGTTGGGATCCAAAGGAAGTCTGGGCCTTGATTGCGCTTCTTTCTTACATTGCGATTCTGCACGCACGTTATACCGGTTGGATCGGCAAATACACCTTTCCGCTTTGGTCGGTGATTTGTTACAGCACGGTGCTGATGGCGTGGTACGGAGTGAATTTCATTCTGGGAGTCGGACTCCACTCTTACGGGTTCTCTAGCGGCGGTCAGGCGGTGATGGCAGGCTTTATCATTCTGCAGGGAACTTATTGTACCTGGGTGCAGATTCGTAAAAAACAAGTGCACGATCTCACTGTGAGCCATGCCCTCTGAGATCAGAAAATATTTTTCGAATATCCGGGATTTCGATGGAACGATCGAGTTCGACGTTCCACTCGCGAAGGTTTCTTACTATCGCATTGGTGGACCCGCGACCGTATTGATTACTCCGAAAACCTTGAAAGATCTAGCCCGTATTTCTCACGGAATTGCCCACACCCAAGCGAACTTTTTTATTCTGGGTTGGGGGTCCAATCTTTTGTTCGCGGATGAGGGTTTTAAGGGAGTGGTGGTTCGCATGAAACATCTTTTCGCGGAAATCGAAGAACTGCCTGGAAATATTTTACGAGTGGGTGCCAGTGTTGGTGCTTCTGTTCTGTTGAAACGCGCCCAAGAAAAGGGGTACGGAAATCTTTCGAGACTGACCGGTATTCCAGGATCCGTAGGCGGCATGATTGCGATGAATGCCGGAACCCATCTGGGAGAGATCAAGGACCTCTGCGCTAAAGTGGAGTCGGTGAAATTCGGAGAGTCTGCGATCGAAGATGTGTTGTTGGTTCACACGCACGTTCCGACGGAGAAGAGTTTTTCTTATCGTAAAAATCATTTCCTCGCTCCCGCCGAGTTGATCAC
>Ga0206918_1133_pt1 | contig 15287 bp, 17 predicted proteins | sample Alteio_BWOrgHeat_69_FD_152950 | JGI IMG/M metagenome (GOLD analysis project Ga0206918, IMG submission 152950) | Enriched cells from forest soil in Barre Woods Harvard Forest LTER site, Petersham, Massachusetts, United States -... | ecosystem: Environmental > Terrestrial > Soil > Temperate forest >... | reverse complement strand
CGATTATGTGGAGTGCATGGGCGATGACGTTCCAAACGGAAAAATCACGTCTTTCCCAAAAAGCGTGAAATTGAAATCCAGTGAAGTGGTTTTCTTTTCTTGGGCAACTTACAAGTCCAAGGCTCACCGCAATCAAGTGATGAAAAAAGTAATGAACGATCCAAGACTCATGGGCACCATGGATAAAATGCCCTTCGACGGCATGAGAATGTTCTGGGGTGGATTTAAGCCAGTAGTGAAGTAATCGGAGTTCAAATTTTGAAATAAAAAGCCCTCGATTGCATCAATCGAGGGCTTTTTTTATTTTAACGCAGTCGACTATTAAATAAAGCAAACATCGTTGACAAGAGTTTATACTGTATGTATATCTGTTACAGTATAAACAACTGATAAAGGAAATGCTATGAAACTCTATTACTCTGCTGGTTCTTGTTCTATGTCTTGTCACATCACTCTAGAAGAGAGTGGCTTAAAGTACGAAGCAATCGGAATCGACTTCGATAACGCGAACGATCCAAACCTCGCACTCGTTGAAAAGATGAATGCACTCGGCACTTTGCCGATCTTGATCACTGACGATGGAAAACAACTCGATCAAAACTTGGCGATCCACACTTACGTTGCGGATAAAGCAGCTGGAAAAAATTTGTTGCCGGCTCAAGGTTCATTCGAACGCGCACAGGCGATGAATTATCTGACTTTCGTGGCTACTGATCTTCATAAAGGCGTTGGCGCTCTTTTTGGTTTGGCTGCTTATGCAAGCGAGCCGAAAGCCCAAGAATTGGTGAAGAAGAACCAATTGGCGAAAGCAAACGAGTATCTGAAGTATCTCGACACTCAGCTCGCAGGTAAGGACTACCTCATGGGCAGTACTTTCACCGTGGCTGATGCCTATGCATTCACCGTAACCGGTTGGACAAAATGGCTTGAGATTCCTCTCACTCCATACAAAAACGTGGAAGCCTATATGGGTCGCGTTGCTTCTCGTCCGGCAGTAGCAAAAGTTCTTAAAGAAGAAGGCTTAGTTTAGTTTTCTTTTCTGTATGACTAACAACAGTCAATTTGCAGTGGCGATACATGTTCTCTGTGTCCTCGGCGTCTTGGAAGAGATGGGTGAGGAGCGTGTATCGTCGCGCCAAATTGGCATGAGTGTGAATACCAATGCAGTGGTGATTCGCAATTTAGTGGGCCTGCTGAAAGAAGCGGGCTTAGTCGACTCCAAAGAGGGAAAAGGCGGGGGCCTCAAACTCGCGAAAGCTCCCACTAAAATTTCCCTTCAAGATATTTATTCCGCCGTTGCTGGCGATGAAAGTGTGCTCTCTTTAAATAAAAGAGAAGAATTCAAACAGTGTCCGGTGAGTTGCGGAATGAGCAAAGTTCTTCCGCCGATTTTTGAGGAAGTGGATCGTGCGGTGGCGAAGAGTCTCAAGGGTCGCTCCTTGAAGAGTGTGATGAATCAGTTGAGCCAATAAGTCTCACCCACGGGTCATTCAGTTCCATTCTCTTTTTTTGCATTTCCTCAAATCGTGAAAAATTTACTTGGTTTTGAAGATCAATTCAAACAGAGTGCTTTAAGATAAAAAAATAAATTTGGTACACCCCTTGCTTTAGTGACCGTAAACAGAAACTAAAAAAGGGGAACACCATGAAACAAATTACGTATCTTGCATTATTAGCACTCGCCACCATTCCAAGTTTGAGTTTTGCTCAAGACGGCTACCAACTTTCAGCGATCAAACCGGAAGTCGTTTTTACGCCCAAGGGTTTTGATAGCAACGACAACGCCCAAGTGGTTTTGTACGGACGATTCAGCGATGTTTGCCATCGAGTTGCACAGCCCAGCTATTCCGTGGATCAAGCGAAACACCGGGTTTACATTCAAAACCGCGTATATACGAAACCTCTCTGTGTTGAAATTCTGGTTTCGGAACCTTATACCGTCGTCATCAACCTGGATGCGCTTCCCAAAGGGAATTATGATGTATTCGTTTCGGACGACAAAGGCATCTATTCTAAAACTGCAGTGTTGCCGATCGCTCAGGCAAAATCTCCGGAAGCCGTGGATGATTACCTCTACGCTCAAATTAACTATGCACAGGTTTCCGATCCAGGATCCACTCTCACTCAGGTTACTGTACGTGGTACCATTCACAATACCTGCTTGGGCTTGAAAGACGTGAGCGTAAGCTTATCTCCTGGCAATGTTTACGATGTGTTGCCGATTATGGAGATCACCCACCAAGCGAATTGTCAGATGATGGACACTCCATTCGAGAAAACCGTCACCCTCAGTAATTTGCCGGCGGCCCCAGCGCTTCTGAACATCCGTTCAGCGGGCGGCCAATCGATCGAAAAAGTGATCGATCAACGGATCTTCTAGCACTGGAGTCCGTACATAAGATGATAAAAGGCACTGATGAAAACCCATCAGTGCCTTTTTTTTTCTTTCATGATAATCCTGTGGATAGAGAAATGAATTCACCTAACCGAAAAATCAGAACGAAGGTTGCCCGTGAGATTTTGTATGTCCTATTGGGCGTGCTTTCAGCTGCCATCGGGCTGAAGGGTTTTCTACTCCCCAATGGATTTTTCGATGGTGGTGCCATGGGAATTTCCCTGCTGCTGAACCATTTTATCAAAATCGATTTGTCGATCTTCATTGTGGCAATCAATATCCCCTTTGTGTTGTTGGGGATCAAGCAGGTTTCGCCTCAGTTTGCCTTAAAAAGCGCCGTTGCTATTTTATTTTTAGCACTCACGGTTCATTGGATCGAGATCCCCGTGCTCACCTCCGACAAGCTTTTGATTTCGATTTTTGGCGGCGTATTTTTAGGAATGGGAATTGGGCTTTCCATGCGCGGCGGTGCCGTGATCGATGGAACTGAGGTACTCGCGGTCCAGGTGAGTCGTAAGTCCGTGTTGAGTGTGGGCGATTTTATCGCCATCTTTAACTTCATGCTGTTTTTGTGTGTCGCTTTTTTAATTAATGTAGAGACGGCGATGTATTCGATGCTCACCTATTTTGCCGCATCCAAGAGTGTGGATTTTCTCATTAGTGGAATTGAAGAGTACATTGGGGTTACGATCATCTCTCCCCAAGACGAGGCAATCCGACTGATGTTGATTCATGAACTGCGCCGGGGAGTCACTGTTTACAAAACTGAAGGTGGTTACGGAAAAACAGGGGATAAGACTGTGGAGCGTAAAGCGTTATTCTGCGCGGTGACCCGCTTAGAAGTCACGAAGCTTATCAACGAAGTAGAAAGAATTGATCCCGATGCATTTGTGATTCAGCACTCGATCAAAGACACCCGCGGTGGAATGATCAAAAAGCGGCCGCTTCACTGAACAGCGGGGATCGAAATGAGAAACTGGGTATTGGGGGAAGACTCAGAATATCTGAGTTCTCCGTGCATGGACTCCATGAGCCCTTTTGAAATGCTGAGCCCGAGCCCCGTTCCTTTTCCCAATTCCTTAGTCGTAAAAAATGGCTGCATCATCTTGTCGGCAATCGCCGGAGAAATGCCTTTTCCACTGTCGGTAATCCAAATATCCACGAACGATCCTCGTTGTCGGGTTTCAATTTTTAGCCATGCATCCGGAGTTTCGCCGACAGCGTCGAAGGAGTTATTGAGAAGATTGATCAGCACTTGGGTGAGTTGGGTCGGACGACAAAGAATTTTAGTCGTCGAATGAATCTCTTTAGATAGCTTGATACCGGCATAATTCATGCGCGCTTCGGAAAGAGAGAGAGCGTCATCGATTACCGATTCCGGATCTACTTCGACAATCGGATCGTGTTCCGCGTCTCGAGAAAAATTTCTCAATGCTCTTACAATTTTTGCGATTCGAAAGGTGGTGTCTTCTATTTTTTTCAATCCCAGAATCAATGCATTTTGATCGATTTCCTCGTTTTTGATCTGCGTGATGATTTGATCGCATTTTGCAGCGATGATCGAGAGCGGGTTATTGATTTCGTGAGCCACTCCGCCCGACATTTCACCCAGGGCCGACATCTTTTGAATTTGAATCTGTTTTTGGTGCTCGAGATCGATTGCCTTGATGTATCTCAATGTCTCATTTTCGAAAAACGCGCTCTGCCGCGCAAAAAGGTAAAAACCAAAAATGGTTTGAGAAAAGCCGATGAAGAGGGAAAGGTGTTGAATGAGTCTGAGATCTTGTTGATGGGCGGTGTGCGTATAGAGGGAGTAATTGGTCGCTTCGCCGTAAATGACCATTGTGACTGGAATTGCCTGGAGAAAAATAATGAGCGGCAAGGCATCCCACTCGATCATGATGAGAGGTACGCTCGCCATACAAAGCAGTAGGAATTGAGCGTGGGAATTCCCACCGTAGTAGAGAGCAATGTCCATGATGCAGAGGCAACCCGAGATGAGGGTGACAGATCTGCCCAGGTGAGGCCGATGCAAGACGGTGATCAAGTAGCCGCAAAAATACATCACCGCACACAGACCAACCGACCATACCATCCGGTATTCTTGATTGATGATGAAGGCGACGATAAAGGGGATGCAAATATTGATGCCGTTGAGAGTGAGTAAATTGGAAACCCGAATGGCTCTTTTTTTACGTTCTGAAAAATCTTCTTCGATTCCGGCATTTTTAATCCGGTTAAAACATGAAACTGCTAGTTTTTTCATATCATCTTTTTAACCGGTTTATTGTTAAAATGCAAAACGCCGATCAGATAGTTCTGACCGGCGTTACTGTGGTTGTTCGAGCCTTAGTTGCAGATGTAATTGCCATAGTAATCATAATAGCAATTGTTGTGGTTATGGTAAGTTCCATTGTTGCCGGTCATTGCGAAAATTAAAAAGAAGGTCACGGCTCCACCGATGACAATGGCCAATGCCACCATTGCCTGTTGTCCGCCACGATAGCTGGCACCGTCTTGATATTTTGCCGACATAAAGTTCATGATCATCTCGTTTACTTCTTCCGGAGTACTTTGAGGTGAAACGTTCGCCATCATCAGGTCGAAGTCCTGGCGAGTAGAGGTATCCAAAATCGAATTGCGTAAATAGCTCATGATTTCTTGTGGCGACACCCCTTGTTTTTGAAGATCGGATAGTTCATTCCGCAAGTCGCCGGTCGCTTGCCGTTGAAAGTCGACATTGGAAGAATCATTTTCTACGGTGATCTTGTAGCGAAATTGATCAAAAGTTTTTCCGATCAATTGCATGTGGTCGGCTTGAGTGCTGGTGCTCAGAACGGCTCCGAAGGTGGAACTGCTCACGAGGGTCAGGGCCATGATTAAACTGAATAACTTTTTCATTTTCGAACTCCTTTTTTTGTCTTCGGTGATTGGTCATTTGTTTTTAGGAAACAACAGATTTGAAATATCGAGGCGGAGATTTTTAGTCAACCTGGCCGATGTTATCTTTTCTTAATGGGCGAGTGTCTGACTAAAAATCGAGATCAGCTTGTCGATGAGGCGCTTGCAGAGGAGCAAGTCCGATGGCGGCACGGGCTTGATCGCAGCGCTCATCTTTTGGTCCGCCGTTTTCATATGAATGACGAAACTCACGGCAGGGAGACGGACGGTTTTCATAGATCCCGCAAGAGACGGATGCACCGATCTCTCCTCGGAGCGCGATACAGCGGGGGCGTCCTTCCGCATCTTTCTTGGTTTTTAGTGCATTTTCGGTGGAACTAATAGGGTATGAATATCCCGGCGGGACATTCTGTTCGGAGTAGAAGGAAACTCGAAATCTCGCGCAACACGCACCACAGTTGGTACATGGGTTTGAATTGTCGTTCACTTCTCTAGTTTATAAGGAGTTTTGAAGAGATGCAAATTCGTGAAAAATTTGGCGCCTCAGGCGGGAGAAATTGGGACATCCGCGCTTCGAAGTTTATTACAATAATCGACGAGAGTCTTTTGATTCCGGGGTGAATCGAATTCAAACTTGATTCCAACGCGATATCTGCACGCGTTCACTTCTCGGATCACTTTACTGGTGGAGCCCGATTCGTTGCACCAAACCACTTGTCCGGTGATGACGAGGTCTTCCCCTAGAAAGATGGCGAGCTCGATCTTCTCTTCGGGAGCAATAAATCTTTCGGAGAAGATACTCACGCCCTTCGGTGAGAGATCGTGAAGGAGGGCGCGTCCTCGTAAGTGTTCCTGGGTACGCAACTCCGTGAGATGGATATCGAGCAATTTAAAACGGTGAACCGGGAATTGAATTCTCGGTTCACTTCTCTTTTCATATTTTTTTCTAACTCTGCTGAGAAATCCCATGCCTTTAGACCTGTCGGCATTTTGACGGGAAAACTTTAATCATTGTTGCCAGGTTATTGGTGAGCTTGCTGGCAGGCTTCGATGGAGCCATACAACACGTCGCCGGAGACACTCCCTGTTGCAATGTCGTAGGGCGCGAAGATCGCACTCGTATCGGAGACATCGAAAACGAGGCAAACAATCCCGTTCTTCGCGGTACTAATGGCCGATTCACAATCGTTAAAAATGGCGAAAAATCCTCCGCCTAAATCACCGCCGTCGGAGATTCGATACGCAGAGTAGCCGGGAGTAGGATCACCGCCACCGTTCACGTAGGGTGAGCAAACTAGGTTTTGTGCAAGTTGATTGGCGAGATCGGCAGCCTGCTTGCATTCGTCGGCGTCCTTGAAATAGCTTTCTCCGATATTTTTGTTATCGCTGTTTCTAAAGACGGAATACCCGTCTTGATATTTCAGACAACTCACACTTTGATCATCTGCATAACTTGCTGAATGGCTTAGGCATAGTCCTGCAACTCCGAGTAGGGCAAACTTCATCATCTTTTTCATGGGTCATTCCTCCGTGATTATTGATTCAAACACCCTTTAGTTAGCAATCGTTGTGCCGATCTTCGGGATCAATGCACAATAGGTTGACAAAGTTTCGCGCCTATCCTTAAATCGCACTAATGACACCCATGGACCGTCGCACATTTTTAAAACTGACTGGTGCCGGCGCTGCAGCGCTGACCTTTACTTGCATCAACGCCCATGCGTTTCCCTTTCACCGTCGTCGCAAAGCACTGAAACCTTTGCAGCAGGTGATCGTGATCGGAGCCGGTGTTTCCGGACTCATCGCCGCGAGAGAACTGCAGAAGGCGGGGATTAAGGTCACGATTCTAGAAGGACGTGAGCGTACAGGCGGACGCATCTCCACTAATCGAGATCTTGGTGTGCCGGTAGAACTCGGACCCACTTGGTTTCATGGCGGACCGGGAAATCCGATGAAGAAGATCGCCCACGATTTGGGAATCAAAACCCAAGTCTACGATGCAACACACTTTGCAGTGGTGGATGACTCCAAGACTGATGATCAGAAAATACTTTACCCTTTGAGAGACTGGTCATGGGTTCAAAGCACTTTACCAAAAAAAGTGACGAACGCAGTTCTCTGGAAAACAATCTTTCAACCGAATTGCTCCGTTTTAGATGCCTTCAATCTGGCGGAACAGCGCACGAAGAGCATTCCTTCTGAACAGCGCGAGATTGTTTACGATCTTTTGAAGAAATATATGGACGTGGATCTCGCGGAGCCGTTGGAAAAAGCATCTCTCAAGGAGATGCTCACTGAATCGGCAACTCAACCCCAAGGCGACATCATTCCCATCGGCGAAGAGTTTGTGATGGGTGGAATGGATCAGCTCATTCGTGAATTCGAAAAAGATCTCACCATCCTCTTGGATCAAACGGTGAAACAAATTGATTATGGCAGCGATGGCGTGAAGGTCATCACTGCCACTCGGGAATTCCAAGCGGATGCGGTCGTCGTGACGGTGCCGATTGGGGTGTTGAAAACAGGAGGTTTGAAATTCAATCCGCCACTCCCGTATACTCATCAAAACTCGATCGAACACTTGGGCATGGGAACGATCAACAAATTGGTACTGGAATTTCCAAATGGAGACTGGCTGCCCGATGCCGAATTCATCACTGTGAATAGCTCTCATGCTGATTTGGGCAAAACACCTTGTAATTTCTACGTGAATTATCAGTACTACGGGAAAAAACCGATTTTAATCGGAATGATCGGCGGGGCTTATGCCAGTCACTTTGAAACACTCAGCAATGAAGAAGTTGCTCGCTTAGCGATGGAAGATCTCCGAAAGGGCTTCGGCGCTCACGTGCCTGAACCCGTTTCCGTGCATCTGACCCGTTGGAGCCAGGATCCTTTTTCTCGTGGGTCTTACTCTGGCCTTCCGATGGGTGCTTCGAACAAGCAACGAACCGCTCTCTGTGTTCCAGTGAACGATGCGGTTTATTTCGCCGGTGAAGCGACTGACATTCACGACTACGGGACTATTCACGGCGCCTATTTTTCCGGACTCCGAGTGGCGAGTGCAATGGTGAATCGCTAAGATGAAAAATCTTCCGAAACTGAATCTCAGTTATTGGACCATGATGTTGATCTGCACCACGATGGGCGAATTGATCGGCAACTTGCTCTCTCGTAACTTTGCCCTGGGTTACACCCAAGGAGCGATCCTCGATGTTTGTGTTTTTGCGGGGATGATTTTTCCGATTCTCTTTTTCAAATTAACGAGCGATTCTTTTTATTGGCTTTTGATTCTCATGGGAAACATTGGCGGCACCAATCTCGCTGATTGGGTGACTCTCGATCCCTTAGACGACGATAAGAAGTGGGGCATGCTCCAGCCCTTGCAGCTCGGTACCAAAATGGGCTCTCTGGTAGTGATGGGATCCCTGCTGCTCATTTTGGTGATTCGTTATTTCGTTTCGAAAAAACGAGGTGAAGAAAGTCCGATCAGCAGCGTTTTTTATTGGATCGCGATTTTACTCAGCAGCACCTTCGGCACGACCAGCGGTGATTTGATTACGAATGACACTCCACTCGGCGCCTTTGGTGGAAGTGTATTTTTGCTGGTATTACTTCTGATCGTGTACGCTGCATTGAAGATGGGCCGGATGGCGAAATCCACGGCCTATTGGTTGGCCTTAGTTCTCATGCATCCGGTAGGAGCAACGATCGGAAATTACGTGAGTAAGCCCATCGGATTGAACCTTGGAAACGTATACACGAACATCGGGCTCGTGATTCTCTTCTTGATGATTTATTTCAATAACGCAAAACGGTCAGCACGCACATGAATGATCTAAAACAGCTCCTGGAAAGAAAGCAAAAATTAGGTTCGATTTCTGCTGGCGTTGCTCTGGGTTTGCCGATTTTTTTATCTTTCAGTCGGGTGTTTCGAGAGTGGGCCACTTGGGCAGTCACCCCGTACCGCGCGCTGACCCCGATTTATATCTTCGGACTTTTGTACGCATTTTTTAAATACCGTAAAACACTGCATGAAATTATTGTGTTGAAGCTGAGCCAAGATTCCAGTGGAGCGTCTTTAGAAAGAGACGAGCAAGCCACCGTGAACGAACTTCGCGTTCGAAAAAACAGGATCGATACACTCCCTTGGATCAAACGAAACTCTTGGCTGCTCTTCGGCGTGTTAGCGTCGGCGGGTGTCTTTACTTTTTTGTGGTCACTGGCGAAGCACATTGATAAGTCACCGATTTTATCCGTACTCTTCGCTATCTTTGCAACAGGTGTTTTGGGGATCTATTACTGGCGACGCGAGTATTTTACCCGTCGGGAAAAAACGATCGTATTACTTCTTCCCAATGATCACCGACCTTAGTAGTGTTGGTCGATGGCCAGAATGTTTTTAATACAGTTTTTGTTCTTTGGACTGTTTTTGACATTCGAAGCCCGTGCCATTGGTGTTCACGGGGGCGTGAATTTGGGGACGATGCCGGCGGGATCTTCCATCGCGCTCGGGTTTGCGTTCGGGGTTCAACACACCTTTTCTCTCAGTGGCTTTCACGTGGTCGCGAACGCCGAATTCGTGAAACGCAGTTATAATTATGTGGGTACCGCGTTTGGAACCGTCACTTACACGCCCTCTTACTACGTGATCGAACTTCCTCTTTTGCTCAAGATCGGCGATGGAAAATCATTACCTGCGCTTCTCATCGGCCCTGATCCACAGTTGAATATCAGCAGTTCCTGTTCATCCGCTTCCGCAACGAATGGCTGTAGTCTTCGTCCTGCAGATCTCATTTCTTTTTCTGTTCAGGGGGGACTCACCCGAGAGTTCAAGATCGGTGCGTTCAGGACCTATCTCGAAGGAAGATACTCCTATCAACTCATCGGGCCATCGAGTACGAACTCAAACTTAAAGTTAAACGGGTTTATGTTTCTAGCTGGTGTGGATTTTTAAGCCCCATCAAATGCAAAAGCGGGCCGGCCATAAAGGTCGTGATCAAGGCCATCAGTACCAACATCGTAAATAGAGTGGGAGTGAGAATTCCCAGCGACAAGCCGATATTCAGTACGATCAATTCTACCAATCCACGGGTATTCATGAGCAGACCAATGATGGTGGACTCTCGTTTGGAATTTCCTGAGAGAATGGCGCCGAGGAAGGCACCGCCGAATTTGCCTAAAATGGCGAGGCCGATAATGGCAGCGCAGGTCAACCAGTCTTCCGCGCCGGCAAGCAAACCTATTTGAGTTTTCATCCCCGTGAGGGCGAAGAAGGCCGGTAAAAATAGAATACGCACGAAATCTTGTAAACGATCGGTCACATCTCTCGCAATCAAACTGGTGTGCGGAACGATCGCGCCAAATAAGAAGGCACCAAAGAGTCCGTGGATCCCGATGAGCTCGGTGATTGTGGCCGACGCCAATGCTCCTAGGATCGCGAAAGCCAAAAGGGCTTCCGGCAATCGTTCAGAATTCTTTTCAAGTCTTGGGATTAGTTTTTCAATGAGGGGTCGAATCACCACGAGCATGAAAAAAACGTAGAGACCGGTCAACGCTAAAGTGATCCCGGCACCTTTGATGGAATCGTGAGTGATTCCGGTCACGATCGCGACGAGACACCAGGCAGTGATGTCGTCGATTGCGGCGCAGGTGAGAGTCAAGTCTCCCAGTTTTGTTTTGTGGAGAGGAGAGTCCGCCAGAATTCTCGCCAGTACTGGAAAGGCAGTAATGGAAAGTGACACGCCAATAAATAATGAAAACTCCAAAAGACCAAAATGAGAGGGAGCATAACGACTATAGATTTGGACAGCGAGTGAGGCACCTAGGGTAAAGGGGAAGATGATACTGAGTTGGGAAATGAGGACGGCGGACTTTGCTGATTTTTGAAGTCGGGGCAAATCGATTTCAAGCCCCATCACGAAGAGATACAAAGAAATTCCCACTTCAGAGATGTGTTTCAAGAAAACGAGGGAGTCGGGGTGAAAGACAGACTTGGTCAATTCAGGGAAAAAAAATCCAAATACAGAGGGGCCTAAAATAATTCCACCCAACACTTCGCCCATCACCGGCGGCTGACCGATTTTGCGAAAAAGAAAGCCAACGAATCTGGCGAAGGCGATGACGATGATCAGCGTGAGAAAAGAAGGTACGAGTGTAGACATGGGTGAGGCATCCCCAGCGCGTCATTGCGCTTTTCTATAGGGTAACATCGGCTAAACGCACCCGTCCAACATGATTATTTAACAAAAGCTTAATCCCCGGCCATTTTCATTTGATTAAGCTCACTCTCATTAACCAAGGGGGGAAATGAAATGATGAAACTTAAACTTTACGCCAGTGTCCTAGTCATGGTGATGACGATCGCGCAGGCAAGCGAAGCCAGCCGTTGCGATTTGATACCGAAAAACGATTTGAAAATTCCAGTGGGAGCCAATTTTTACGGAGGGATCGATGAAGACACCTTTAATCGAGTGATCGACAATGTTTACTCTTTTTACGCGCCCATTGTCGCTGAACGCGGGGGCAAATTGAAGATCAATCGCCTCTGGAGTGATGCGACCGTGAACGCGTCGTCGGAACGGGTTCGAAAAAATTGGATCGTGAATATGTACGGCGGCCTAGCCCGTCACCATGCTACCACCGAAGACGGTTTTGCATTGGTGTTGTGCCATGAGTTGGGTCACCACCTCGGTGGATACCCTCGTTCGGGATTTGGTGAGGATTGGGCAGCCAATGAAGGACAGGCCGATTATTTCGCCACAATGAAATGTTTCCGTCGAGTGTTTGAAAATGAAGACAACGCTTCTGCCGTAGCTCAAATGCAGGTTCCGGAAATCGTAAAAACAAAATGCGCCGGTACCTTCCGGAGTCCCGCCCAATTTAATCTTTGCATTCGTGATTCAATGACCGGCCGCTCGCTCGCTTATTTGCTCTGGAGCATCGACAACGACAAAAGAGCACATCTTGCAACGGCTCCTGAACCCGCCTTCGATACTCCCGATCCGACAGTGGTCGATGAGATCAACGATGATCATCCGGCTGCCCAGTGCCGTTTAGATACATACTTCAACGGCTCTGTTTGCAGCAAGGATTTCAATGAAGATTTCGGCCAAGACGATCCGGTCACCGGGGCCTGTGCGATGGAAAATGGGGATAAGCTCGGTTATCGTCCGCTGTGTTGGTATAAGCCGAAGTCGGATTGATTTTAATTCTTTTAGAGTGGTGCATTACCGAGACTGATGAGCTGGTAATACTGCTCGTCAGTCAGCACCAGTGGTTCTACTCTTGGTTTTCCATCGGGTGTAAAAAACGGTGAGGGACGATTGAGCTTTTTGACGAAGCCGATGAAAAGGTATTTCATGGCCGTAAGTCCTAATTTTAAAGAGGAGTTTCGATGAGCGTCGACAGGCAGTTTTCCATGGCCATATTTTGCGTTCACTCTTGCATACACCGGGCCCAGAACCTCGTCGCGAGTCGTGGAGAAGGACGATAAATCCAAAAAGGTATGAATGAGACTCGCGAAAGGAAGCTTCGGAGAGGACATGGTATTCGCGATCGGTGTTTTACAGCAGCCAGCATACCAGCGCATCAAGCCGTCATCGGAGAGACGAACGCATTTTAAGTTTTCCATGCCCTTGGTGATTTTAATATTGGCTGGGTAGACGGGAAACACTTCCGTGCCACCGTTTTCGTCTAAGACTTCCTCCGTGTTGCCGAGAAATTGGGGAAAGGCCTGACAATCGTTGCACATGCATACAAATCGATGATTGCTGTTAGTGATATTGGATGCCAATCCTTGCATGGATCCGCATTTGCATTTGAGGGGGATGGATTTCATTTTTTGATCGTAGCAGATATTGGTTAGTCTTGACTACAGACAACGTCGGATGAAGAGTAGAGGGGTGAGTATTAAAACGAATTTTTTTGCCGCCCTTGTATTTTTCATCGTTGGATTTTCTTCAAACCCAGCACTCGCCGACATCTACAATCGCCAGATTTTGCCGGTGGGTGAGGGTGAGGCCTTTATGGCGAATACGGGGACAGGCGGAATCGCAGATACGGGTGCAGTCTATTACAATCCTGCAGCACTCGCGAGTATTGCTCATTCGCGAATGGCGGTGACAGGCAGTACCTATCTTTCTTTCGGGATCAAAGCCGACTCAGTTGCCCGCATCGATACACCTGCGCAAGATGTTCCTTATCAGGCCAACGGCTTCAACACGATTCCCGCGAGTTATGTGTTGACCTACGCCCTCGATCACGCGGTGATTGCGTTTTCAGTTTTGGTTCCGGATTCACTTCAGCTTGAAAATCGCGCGAATTTCACGACGACCAACACCAAGGGGGTGATTGCTCAGTCTTACAAATACAGCGATCTCTGGTTGGGTGCCTCGTATGCAACACGAATTGATTCAGAGTGGAGTGTGGGCGCCACCCTTTTTGGAATTCATCATGCGGAGTCTTCCCTCGTCGACATGGAAGTGGATTTTCCAAACACGGCGAACAGTATCGTGAGCTCCATCAATCGCTCCGACGTCGGCACCATGGGATTTTCTCTGAATTTCGGAGTGCTCTACGAGTTATCCAAAGCAATCAATTTAGGACTCCGCATACAAACGCCTCTTCTCAATATTTCAAATCGTGCGGATACGCTGATCAATACTCGAACCGTCAATGCAGGAGTGCTCACTTCGACCGATGAAGATCATCCGAATGGTTCGGCCAATTATCAATTGCCGCTCGACACCACCTTAGGGGCGCGATTCCGTCCAGCAGATGGCTGGGATATTTATACCGATCTGAGTTTTCAAGTCGGCGCTCAGTACACGGCCTTGCCGGACTCCTCCATCGATAGTGAAGTGAGTACGGATCCTACTTTTCGGTATGCGGTGGGAACTCGGGTGTTGATCACGGAAAAAATCCCGGCTCGTTTTGGATTATTTTACAATCCATCGGCGCTTCATCAATTCAAAAACAATGGGAAGAGTCAAACGAAAGTGGATTGCTTCGGCATCACGGGTGGATTGTCGTACATCATTGAACACGTGGAAACCGGGGTAGGACTCTTTTATATTTCCGGTACCGGCCAGTCCACCAGCGATGGTGCGCCTGGAGATGCATCGAAATATGCGATGACCGGCGTGGGTGCGCTGATTTCGACTTCGTATCGGTTTTGAGTTTACAGCACCTCTATTGGGCCTAGGTTTCAGTTGGACCCATCTTTTTTGTCTATTTTTCGCAATTGTGATCTCGACTCAAAGGAATAAAAGTGCAAGGATGGACCCTACTCCATGACTGAGCAACGACCCTCGGGTGATCGGCGCCGGAAACCTCGCGCACGAAAACCCCATCACTCTCCCAACCAACCCCCAGCTATTGGCGCCGCCAATGGTGATGCACTTCCACGCGAACAGGGACTGGAGCAGCCACAACAGTTGCAAGAGCAACCGCGCCACCCTTTACGCCAGCATCCACGTGAAAAACAACGCCACCCTCCGCGTGAACACTCACGACCGGCTCGTCCGCAGGGAAATGCGGATGGACTAGAGCAACGTTGCATCCGCCAATTTCCTCGGGGAGTGCTCGGGCGTGGACGACAATATTTTCAATCCGACAAAGTTTCTGATCCTACCCAAATGGGAGAGGCATTTTCACTGACAGTCGTGGGTCAAGGCGAGCGTTATGCAATCTGGATCGATTTCGCCCAGGCCGCTACATCCGGTGCAGTCGAAATGCGATGCACTTGCCCGTATTACGAAACACAAGGGCTTTGTAAACATCTTTGGGCATCGATCATCAAGGTAGAACGTTCCGGTCTTTCCGCAAAAGTACCGGGTCAAGGACCGCTTCGAATTTTACGGGATGCTAAATTACCGATAAATCGAATGGTGATTACCCCGAAGCCTACCTTTGGCCCGAACTCAGGTTCACCAACTCCTTACGAGGCGCCGAACGCCTGGGTAGAGAGATTGGATCAGATTCAAGGCAA
>Ga0206918_1132_pt1 | contig 15370 bp, 13 predicted proteins | sample Alteio_BWOrgHeat_69_FD_152950 | JGI IMG/M metagenome (GOLD analysis project Ga0206918, IMG submission 152950) | Enriched cells from forest soil in Barre Woods Harvard Forest LTER site, Petersham, Massachusetts, United States -... | ecosystem: Environmental > Terrestrial > Soil > Temperate forest >... | reverse complement strand
GACGAACCGACTTCGTCGCTCGACCCGGAGGCCGAAGCAGCGATCTTTGCTGAATTGAAAGAGAACCTCAAAGGTCGTATCGGGATCGTGATCTCGCATCGGTTTTCGACGGTGCGGATCGCCGACCGCATCGCGGTGATCGACAGCGGCCGTGTCACTGAACTGGGCAGCCATGAAGAGTTGCTGGAGGCCGGAGGACGCTATGCCCATCTCTTCGAATTGCAGGCCGCGGGTTACCGATAATGGTGTAAGTTTGGCGAATGATCGCTGCAAAAACAACGGCGCCCACCAGCCGGATACTATTCGCCAGCCTCGTCGGAACCACCATCGAATTCTTTGATTTTTATATTTACGCGACTGCCGCAGTGCTCGTGTTTCCCCGGCTATTTTTTCCCGCGGCCGATCCGGCTTCGGCCACGCTGCAATCGTTGGCGACGTTCGCCCTGGCTTTTTTTGCCAGACCACTGGGTGCCGCGCTGTTCGGACATTTTGGCGACCGGAAGGGTCGAAAGGCTACATTGGTAGCGGCCTTGATGACCATGGGGCCGTCTACGGTAGCGATCGGTCTTTTACCAACGTACGGGTCGATCGGCATTGCAGCACCGATACTGCTTGCTCTTTTTCGGTTCGGGCAGGGTTTGGGTCTCGGCGGCGAATGGGGCGGCGCTGTATTGCTGGCGACGGAAAACGCGCCGGCCGGCAGGAAAGCCTGGTATGGCATGTTCCCACAGCTCGGCGCACCGATCGGATTCATATTTTCCAGCGGCATTTTTCTTATCCTCGGCGTGGCGTTGACCGATCAGCAGTTCTTTTCCTATGGCTGGCGGATCCCGTTTGTTGCCAGTGCGGTGCTTGTCTGGGTAGGACTTTATATCCGGCTCAAGCTCACGGAAACGCCCGATTTTGAAAAGGTCATGGCGAAAAATGAACGGGTTCGCGTGCCATTGTTCGAGGTATTTGCCCGACATGCACGACCGATCGTGTTGGGTACGTTGGCTGCGATAACGACCTTTCTTTTGTTTTACCTGATGACGGTGTTTACGTTGAGCTGGGGTACTTCGGTGCTGCACTATCGCAAAACCGGTTTTCAAGTCGCTCAGATCATCTCTATGTTGTTTTTTGCGATGGCTATCCCGTTGTCAGCGATGTTTGCTGACCGGTATGGCCGCGGCGGGGTGTTGTTGGTGGCGACCGCCGGGGTATTTGTATTCGGCCTGTTCTTTTCTTTGCTTTTCAAGTCCGGCAGCCTGGCGTTAACCGGCGCCTTCCTCGCGATCGGGATGTTCCTGATGGGGCTTACGTATGGGCCTTTGGGAACGGCGCTGGCTGAGATCTTTCCGGCGGCGGTACGATACACCGGTTCGTCGCTGGCCTTTACGCTCGCAGGAATTCTGGGGGCTTCCATGACCCCCTATCTCGCCACGACTCTGGCAACAAAACATGGTTTGCCCGCTGTGGGGTATTACCTGTCGATCGCTGCATTGATTACGTTTGCGGCGTTGCTTATCGCGCGGAATTCGATGAGGGGGAATTAAGTAAAGGATCTGTCTGTAAGATGGCTTGCAATTTGCCCACGTCCACCCGTTGCACGTTGCCGTTATTTGCCATGGCAAGATGGGCAGCAAGCGCTGCGGACTCTCCAAGTACCATAAAGACAGGCTCCATCCGGATCGACCCATAGGCGATATGCGTGGCCGAAAGACATACGGGCACCAGGAGGTTGGTGCATTCGCTTGCTTTAGGGACGATACTGCGGTAGGAGATTGGGTAAGGGCCAAATCCGCCGATCTGCACGTCGCCTTCGTTTTTGGTCATCCCGTTTACCACCAGCCGCTCGCAGTTGTGCGAATCCATGGTATAGGCGGCGAGGCCGATCCCGTCGGTAACGGTTGCGTTGCCCAGGCAGTTGGCCTGGGTCATAACGTATTCGCCGCGCATCCGGCGCGCTTCTCTTATGTATAGTTGGGGTGTCCAGTGTTGGGTGGCGACGAATTCATCTTTCGGGTAGCCCCATTGAAGCATTTCATTCCGCAGCTTTTCCGGAACTCGTGGGTCGTGGCCGAGAAAGTACAATAGTCCTTTTGTATAGTCCGCGTGGGCCCGCCAGATTGTTTCTCTTTGTGCATAAGAGGCGTTGGGGTAGTCGTAGTTCATCCCGATCATATCTGTTGAGAACGGTCCGTTGTTGTTGATATCGGTCTTGTGGTTAGGCATGGAGTTGATGTTGAGATAGGACTCGAGTGGGGCGTCGGGGTGTTTTGCGATTACCCGCAGGAGGAGGGCGTAGTAGTCTGGTTGGTAGTGTACCGGGAGGGTGATCGGAAGGCGGTTGGCGGGCGAGTCGGTGAGGCAAAGGCGAAAATTGTAGGCTTGGATTCGGTTGTCGCCGGCGCCGGGCCTGCCAGGTGCGATACCGCTAATGCCCCACAGCAATCCGCTTGCGGTGTCGCCCGGTTTTCGGTTGGGGTCGACACTGTCGGGGAACTGGTGTTTATCGCGCAGTTGGAACCCGTCGTAAGTTTCGCCGAATTCGCTGTTGGATTCACGACCGGTAACGTAGGTCACGTCGGCGGAAGCCATGAGATCGCCTTCATAGGAGCAGTCGATAAAAACTCGGGCGCGGATGGTGATGCGTCGCGGGCGGGGTCCGGGGCCGGCATGCGAGGTTGCTCCTGCGGAGACCCGCTCGACTACGATGGCGGTGATAGCCGCCCCCTTTTTCTCCACTCGGTTCAACCGGTAGTGGTACCAAACCGGAAGTCTTGCGGACTGGATATAGTCTTCGAAGACGGCGGAAGCGACGTGCGGTTCGAAGGTCCAGCTTTCAGGCTGGCCATAGTGCGCGCCGACCTTTTTATAGAAATCTCTGGCGATCCCGGTGATAGCGACCTTGTTGCCGATGTCGGTCTCCCCCAGCCCACCGGTAGTCATCCCGCCAACCTGACCGCCCGGCTCGATGAGAAGCGCCGAATGGCCAATGCGCTTCGCCGAATACGCCGCGATCACTCCAGCCGAGGTGCCCCCATAGACGCAGATGTCGACGGTGGTGTCATGTTGGGCATAAGCGTGACCCGGCAATGTTACCGAAAGAAAAACGAGCGACAGCAAAATGGCGCGACCGGTCATTGAACAAATGTAGCTGAATTGACCTATTTTTAATCATGAAGAAGAACGGCCCCCTCCTTCTGCTTGCCCTCGCGATTGTGCTGCCCGCCATGGCCCGGCATGCGCCCCGCTCCGGATACAATATTGTTGATTACGGCGCTATCGGAGACGGCATAACGGTGAACACACACGCGATCCAACGTGCGGTCGACAGCTGTGCCCGCAACGGCGGCGGGAAGATCATAATTCCCTCCGGGAAATTCGTCACCGGCTCCATTCGGTTGTTCAGTAACATGGAAGTCGAACTCCAAGCGGGTGCAACGCTGGCGGGCAGTCCGGCGAATGAAGATTATCTCCGGCAAAAAGATTTTGGTTTCGACGGCTTGGGTGCGGGGTCGCGCACCGGCATCCTGTTCGCGCGCGACGCCGAAAATATTACCGTCGATGGTGAAGGAACGATAGACGGCCGCGGCGACCTCTTTGCTTATCCGGACAGCCTTCAGACCGGCAGCGATTTTGACCGGAAGTATACCCGGCAGGGGGCCGGCTACGGCGACCCGGCGTTCGGTCATGCCGACGGACCGGTACTTTGGAAAGGCGAATATGCCGACCGCCCGGGTGTCATGCTCATTTTCTCGGCCTGCAGGCGGGTGCGGGTGGCCGATATCCGGCTAAAACAGTCGCCAAATTGGACGATGGCTTTTCAGGAATGCCAGGATATCAAAGTTCGCGGGATCAGCATCGATAACGACATGTCCATACCAAATAGCGACGGGATCGATCTTTACGATTCGAAGGCGGCGGTGATTTCAGATTGCGTGATCAATTCAGGGGATGACGCTATCGCGCTGATCAGTTCGGAAAATGTATCAGTCGATAACTGCATCCTCCACTCGCGTTCGAGCGGGATCCGTGTCGGGTACAATGTCTTTAACCACCACAATTCCGGTAATTTGCTATTCAACAATATCCGCATTTACGACACAAATCGTGGGGTCGGTATTTTTCAGCGGATGGATGGAGACATGTCGAGCATGATTTTTTCCAACATCATCATTCAAACGCGGCTACATACCGGAGAATGGTGGGGACATGGCGAACCGGTTCATATTTCGGCCGTGCCTGGTCTTGGCAGTACAACGGTAGGCAGAATTAGGAATGTCCGCTTCTCGCATGTCGTAGCCGTAGCCCAAACGGGGATTGTGCTTTATGCTTCTGCTCCTGCCCTGCTTGGCGATATCGTGTTCGACGACTTCGATCTTTCTATCGAGCGCGGTCCGCTGTCCATCAGTTATGGAGGAAATATCGACTTGCGGCCGGTCAACGATCTTTCGCTGGCGATTTTCCGCCATGTGATCCCCGCGGTGTTCGCAAATAGGGTCGACGGGTTGGACATCCGGCATTTCCGGGTGCATTGGGGTGTGGATTTGCCGGGGTATTTTGTCAAAGGCATACCGGCATGTGTTGGTTGTACGGCGGTGAAGGTTGAGGATTGGAGGGAGAATTAGCGGACCGCCGACCCGCGGTTCCTGCAGAATAAAATTTTGCACAGAATTGCCCGTTTTTCCATAATTTTGCCGTCCAAATTGTACGATCTGTCTCTGTAGCTCAGTTGGTAGAGCAGCTGACTCTTAATCAGCGGGTCCACGGTTCGAGCCCGTGCGGGGACACTGGGAATTAAAAGGTTATACATGATGAATGTATAGCCTTTGTTCATTTTAGCCCATTTTAGTAGCATTTGTGTTAGGATTTTTCTCAAATTTTCAATGTATGGCTACTAAATCGATGGAGACACCCAAGACAAGTACGTGACAAGCTTCAATGATTGTAAGAGCCGCGTATTTAACCAAAGCTGAGACGTTGCCACTCGAAGTACCTTTTGACAAAAGCCAATTTGTAATTCCGATGGAAAAACCGGCAAAAACCCCCTAACAGATGAACAGCTAAACCACATTTTTACCTATACACCCAAACTTGATTCTTCGATAGACAAAGCCAAAGACTTTTGGATCTTCCAGCTTATCGCCAATGGAATCAATATGAAGGATGTTCTAAATATTCGGTATAAGACATTCCAGAAGATAATATTGCAATAGTCAGGGAGAAGACGGAATTTCCCGTAGAAATAACCCTTGTTGAAGAATTGAACCGACTTATTGAAAAGCATAGCACGAAAGGAAAGCCAACTGACTACGTATTTCCGATTTTCCAAAAGCATTCCACCGAAGAGGACGAAAGTATCTTTGCCAAAACTTCTGTAAAGTGGTAAGGGAAGGAATGGAATCGATAAGGAAGGAGTTGGATATTCCGGTTGCCATAACGAATATGTCGGCTCGCCATTCATTTGGTACAATGTTAATGCGCCAACATATACCTATGGCTTTTATCCAGCGGGCATATGGTCATCAATACTCCAGCACTACGGAAAATTACTTGGGTCACTATAGCGACAAGGTTAAAAAGCAAAATGCAGAAACTGTCGTATCGGTCCTGCAGGGTAAAAAGAAGTAGACCTATCAGCGCAATGGGTAGATTTTTATCCCTATTTCACTACTATCTGCAGCCATCCAATTAAAATCAATCTTACCTTTCTTATCAGTGGGAACAGGCGCAAGTATTTCACCGAAAGGTTTCATTATTTCGGTTCCTCCAAGGGAATCAAAGTAATGTTCAAACTCCTGCCCGTATGCCATAGATTCAGCATCATAATTGTAAATACTTATCACATAGTTCATTTTCTTTCGTGGAATCATAGCCCTCAGTGTTATATAGTCGATCATTTGTAAGTGTCGCAGTGGCAGTCCGGCATTAACCGTCTGATTGTATGTATTTCCAGTACCTCCTTGATTTAGTATTCCATTGTTTATAATCGTTTGTGAACTATCCACCTTCTTAATATTATTGACCGTTACTTTTTTTTTAGGTGAGTTGATATCTCCTTTGTTGCCCGGTGCAACCTGAATATTATTATTTCCGTTTTGCTGCTGAAAGTTGCTGTTATTTGCGGAATCCGCCTTAATAGACTGCTTGACTTTTGGAATAGAATCTATGCTTGAATTATTTGGCGAACCCGCTGACTTTTCCCACCCTTTCTGAATTGCCCAGACTATCAAAGGACACAGTACTAGCGCAATCACCGTCGTAATTATCCAATTTCTATTTATACTTGGACCGGACGTGTCACCCTTCTTTGCTACCTTTCTTTTCATAATTGATGCTTTAGAGGTTTTGGCTCTTTATCATTATTTCATTCCTGGGGGCCAATCCACGCATGCAAAATATGTTGAGTAGTGTCTGTCCATAATTGTACCCTCCCATTATATCCGCTACCCATCAAAGTGCTTAGGTAGCCCTTAACTTGCTCCTTATACCCCAAAGAATCAAGGTAATTCTCCATTTCCCGCCCTAACGCTATACATTCTGGGTCAGCAAAAGTTGAAACTTCATAATACCCTTTATTTGCAACGCTACGCAAGCCGGAATCTACGATCTTACGAAATGAGCCGTCAAGGTGTCTCTGCGGGGATCCAGCATTAAACTGCTGGTTATATGTGTTACCTGTTCCACCTTGATTGAGAAACCCATTTACAATTGTAGTCTTAGAACTGTCAACGGTCTTGCTGTTATTAATAGTCACTTTCTTTGATGGAGAGTTTATGGGAGCCTTATTGTTTGGCCCCACTTGAATATTGCCGTTACCGCTTTGTTGTTGAAAGTTGCTATTCTTTGCAGAATCAGCTTTGATCGATTGACTTACACGCGGTATAGTGTCACTAGCCATCTGTGTTGCTTGCGTCTCAGTCACCGATTTAGGCCTTACCCATCTGACAAATACCTGTTGCAAGACAAAAATAAACATTACCGTACCAATGCCTTTCAGCCATTGCTTGAGCTTATTTGGCCTCCGACTGCTGCCCTTAACTCTGCTTCTCATATTATAAAAATTACAAGCAAAGCTATCAATTTTATCATTGTGAATAGCAATATTATTCCCCAAAATGAACACATCAGGGGATAACTTGTGAGTAACTTCGCCCGCTCCAAATTATTTGATGGGTTTACAGAAGTGCGACATCAGGCAATTTTCCATTATTCAAGATAACGGCTCACGAAAGAATACTCTTCTTAGGATTGTCTTTAGCATAGGCTAACGCCTTGTCATCAATACCACATCCTACCTGTACTCCAAATATGGTTCCTGACCTCGAAGAATAGTATTCTACACCTGCCTTAGTATGATAGTGGCCTTGTACGACTGACATTCTTTCTTGCTGACAGCGTTTGTAGGCATCTCCCATCGATCCATGCGTATAAAGTACTTTGTCGATGATAATTTCATCGGTGAAGACCCAACCAGGGCTTCCTATTACTTTGCCATAGTCCTTAAGCCATCTTTTTGATATGCCGGACTTATAAGCTCGTTTAGCCAATCTGTAGTCATGGTTCCCCATTAGTACTGTTGCATGAGGGAAAGCCTTGTAATAGGGCTGCAATGAAGCTACAGCCGCTTCTAGTTCATCCCCTGGAGCAAACATATCCGGGTCATGGTCATGGTAGCTTATCGCGGCAAAGTCTATCAGGTCACCGATAAAAATAACCCGGTTGGACTTATAGCGTTTATATAAATCCCTATTGAACTGCGGAGATGTCTTTCGGCACCGGGTTTGGATAATCAGCAAACATACAGCGGCCCTATCTTGAGCTGCTGTTCTTCTACAATTTATTTCAACAGATGAGAGGATTTTTAGTAAATTTGCTTAGGGTGAAAGAATCGAAATATCATATTGGCATTCAAATAGATAGGCTTACAAACAGCATCATAAATACCATTTCCGGAGATAGCTTCGAGACCGAGATATTACCCGTAACCAAGGAAGATCTCAAAGGCGTAACAAAGAAAGCAGGTTGGAAATTCAATTGGAAGGCGGAAGGAAAATTGGGTGATAGGATGGTTTACAAGCTGACGATTCACGGAAACAGAAACATCGTACAGGGCCTTTTGAGTATCAGCGATTATGAAGACCACATTTTTATGCACTTAATAGAAAGTGCCCCTTTTAATTTTGGGAAACCGAAATTGTATGAGGGGGTTCCGGGTAATCTGGTTGCGTATGCTTGCAAAGTATCATGGGGGAAGGGATATCAAGGATTTGTAGCATTCGTCTCTAAGACCAAATTGATTCGGCACTATGAAGAAACCCTGGGGGCATATTGCATCGGTGGCCAGCGTATGGCAATTGGGACTGAGGCCGCCACAAAACTTATCAAACAATATTTTAATTCAAAATAATGGGATACATTAAAGAACCAAAAGGCGTAGACTTCGTGGTCGAACCGCATGTGGTAACAGCGGAAGACAAGCGAATCATTAGTGAGGCCATTGCCCACTATAAGGCAACAGGAAAGTTTAAGAAGGTGCCCAAGACAAAAAGGGTTCGTCGCACAGCCAAGAAGGCAAAGAAATAGAATATCAACGACTTCTCCTTAGCTGAATTAGCCAATATAAAAAATTAATAAAAAGAGGCGGGAATTGCAGTCTAGGTAGCGCCGGAGCCTTTCCCGGGCTTTACAACCTTACGTAATTCACTGTGCAAGAATCCCTTTAGACTGAGGTCCTCATCGAGCAGTGGCCAATGAATCCCAGTACCGTTTCCTATCAATTTGTACTGTTGCAATTGAGCAATATTTGCTTTCTTTAAAGTGGGAAATGCGGAAAGGCTTTGATTCAAAGCAACCTTTGTATTTAGAATCAATAGCATCATATCTTGCTCCGGATGAAAATCCAGCGCTTCAATGCGTAAGCCATCATCAACGATTAAGCTCTCGATTGCATCAAACTGATTATTTGCCAAAGTACTCATAGTCCGGTGACGTCAACACCTAAAGGTACTACGTCTTAATTCTTTGAATCAAAATTTTCTTTCTCAGCATATTGGGTGTCCCGTGCCCGTTCCTGGTTAACATCCAAAAATGAGTGGCCCCCAGTGGCTAAATTTATTTGACAATCAAACGATTAAACCTTATTTGCCCGCGTTTGCGCCCGGCTTCGGTAAAAGAGGTATTTTTATAAGAATACCCCAAAACCAACCTAACGGTTTATGCAGTCGGAAAAAGCACTGGCCTATATATTGACAAGGCTTGAAAATGAGTTGCCCGGTGAACTGACCTACCACAACGCCAAACACACCAAGGACATTATCGCTCATACAAGGGAACTGGCCGCCGCCGAAAATGTCCATGGGGATGATCTCACACTCCTGGTGACGGCTGCTGCCTATCATGACTCGGGTTTTCTCTATACTTATGAAGACCACGAACAAGCTTCCTGCCGGATAGCCCGGGAGAACTTGCCCGGATTCGGCTACAGCCCGGAACAGATCGGGGAGATCTGCGGTCTCATTATGGCCACTCGCCTACCCTCCGAGCCGGAAAACCTGCTGCAAGAGATCCTTTGTGATGCAGACCTTTACTATCTTGGCACCGAACAGTATCAGGCTATCGCGGAAACGCTGTATCATGAATTGCAGCACAAGGGTCTTTATCGGAATATGAACACCTGGCTGGAGGAGCAGAAAGTATTTATGGCGGCGCACCGGTATTTTACCGCTGCGGCCATAAGACGACTATCCGGCGGGCAGCAGCGCAACCGGCAGGCTGTGGAAGAACGGAAGCCTCCCGTTCATGAATTAAAGCATGACGGGTTTACGCCAGGCGACGTCCTGCTTATCTGTGCCGGGGTCATCGTCGCCGGCTTCGCGTTGAAGAGTTTCCTTGTTCCGAATAACTTCTTCGACGGCGGGGTGACGGGCATCTCGCTGCTGATCCATGAAATATACGGCTTCAACCTGGCCCTTGTCATCCTGGTGGCCAACCTGCCACTGATCGTCATGAGCATGTATTCCCTGAGCAGGCGTTTTGCCGTCAAGACTTTGTTGTGCATCCTCCTCCTTGGCGTCTGCCTGTTGTTCATCCCCTACCCGGTAATCACGTCGGACAAGCTGTTGGTCTCGGTCTTCGGCGGGTTCTTTCTGGGTATCGGCATCGGGCTGACGATGCGCGCGGGTTGCGCGGTGGACGGTATAGAGGTGCTGGCGCTATATACGTGGCGGCGGAGTAGTTTTACGATCAGCGAGATCATCCTTGCGCTGAATATCGTCATCTTCAGCCTGGCCGCTTTTCGCTTTGGGATACCGGTTGCCTTGTATTCCATGCTGACTTATTTTACCGCCTCCAAAACCGTCGACTATGTTGTGGAAGGGATCGAAGCGTATACAGGTGTTACGATCATTTCGGGTAAGAGCGAGATCATCAAAGACCGGTTGGTCAACGAGCTGGGCAGGGGCATTACCGTCTACAAGGGAGAGCGGGGATATTTGCCCGGAAAATTCGAGATCCATGAGGATTGCGATATCATCTTCACTGTCATTACGCGGCTCGAGCTTCGCAAATTGAAGAACCTGGTGCACGACGTCGACCATAAGGCCTTCGTATTCGCCAGCACGATCAGGGAGACATCCGGCGGAGTGATCAAACGGAGACATATGCATTGAAGAAACCCAAGCGGGTAACAAATATGAAGTCATCGATCAACGCCTTGAAACGTCTGCTTCCTGTCCTTGTGGCGGGCGTCTTCACCTGTCTGCCCTTTTACAACCGGGTATTCGCGCAATCCGGATTCCCGAAGGCCAGGGCGGGAGTGATCGATTTACGGCAGGTCGATCTCCAACATTCTTTCATCCCGCTCGATGGCGAATGGGAACTGTATTGGGGTAAATTGCTGAGGCCGGGCGACAGTATTTCCGTTGCTCGTCAATTGGTGAAATTTCCGGCTTTGTGGCGAAATACGACGGTCGCCGGTCATCCACTCCCCAATCAAGGCTACGGCACCTATGCCTTGACCGTGCTGTTGCCCAAGCACACCGATTCGCTGGCCTTACAACTTTATAACACCTATTCATCCTATAGGGTCTTTGTCAATAATATGGAAGTGGCCGGTGGAGGGCATCCGGATACTACCGACAAAGCGACCGTGCCGCAGTTCGTCGACCGGACGGCAGAACTGCTGACGACGGCGGATACCTTGCACATCCTCATGCAAATCGCCAATTTCCGGCATTCGAAGGGAGGGCCCAACAAAACGATCTTTATCGGGGATAGAACCCGCCTCATTCAAAAAAGAAAGCAGGAGGACGCCTACGACATTTTGTTGGCCGGATGTCTGCTGATGACCGGGCTTTTCTTTTTCGGTTTGTATCTTTTCGGAAGGCGCGACCGATCTATCCTGTATTTTTCGATATTCGCGATCGCTTACAGCTATCGGATCGTCGGAGCGAATACCTACGTCCTTCAGTCCTTGTATACCGGCATGGACTGGTCCCTCGGGATTCATCTGGAATACCTTTCTTTATTGATCAGCATTATCTTTTTCAGCCTTTACACCCGGGCGCTTTATCCGAAAGAAGCGGGCAAATACCTGATACCGGTGCAACTGGCTTTCTGCCTCAGCCTGGTGGCGATCGTCCTGATCTTTCCGCCGATCGTGTTCACGTCGCTGCTGAATATCTTCCTTGTCGTTATGTTCGGGATGGTCATTTGCGCCTTCTACGTCTATTTCAAAGCCTACCGAAACAAACGCGTTGGGTCAAACTTCGCCCTGATGAGCACCGCCGTCCTGCTCGTGGTATTCATCCTGATCATTTTTCAGTACTTTGAGCTGATCCGGCTGCCGAGGATTGTTCTGTTCGGGGGATATTTAAGCTTTTTCTTTCTTCAATCCCTTATCCTTTTGTTCCGGTTTACGCATGCCTTAAAAAAGGCTATCAGCGAGCTGGCTCAGCAAAAGAAGATAGTAGAGGATTCCAACACCGCGTTGCAGGCGACGATCAGCGAGCTGAATGCCACCCAGGCGCAGCTCATCCAATCGGAGAAGATGGCCAGCCTGGGAGAATTGACCGCCGGGATCGCCCATGAGATTCAAAACCCGCTCAACTTTGTCAACAATTTTTCCGAGGTCAATACCGAACTGATCGACGAAATGCAGGCGGAGCTCGGCGCCGGTAATAGTGCGGAAGCCATTACTATTTCTCAGGATATCCGCAAGAACCTGGAAAAGATCAACCATCACGGCAAACGCGCAGATTCGATCGTCAAGAATATGTTGCTGCATAGCCGTAAAAGAACGGGACAGCGGGAACCGACCGACATCAACGCCCTGGCCGATGAATACATCCGGCTGAGTTATCATGGCCTTCGGGCAAAGGACAAAACTTTTAACGCCGCCATCCATACCCGATTCGATGAGACGCCCGGCAAGGTTAGTGTTGTACCGCAGGATATCGGCCGGATGCTGCTCAATCTGTACAACAATGCCTTTTATGCGGTGCAGCAGAAGGCCAAATTTGCCGGGCCGGGATATCAACCGGCGGTAACCCTGACGACCCGAAAAGAAAGCGGTAAGGTACTGATCACTATTTCGGATAACGGGACCGGGATACCCGAAACGGTAAAGGAAAAGATCTTTCAGCCGTTCTTTACGACAAAACCGGCCGGCGAGGGCACCGGGCTGGGTCTGAGCATGAGCTATGACATCGTAAAAGCGCATGGTGGGGAGATGATCGTACACTCTGTCGCGGGGGAAGGTTCGGAATTCATTATTTCGTTACCGTTAAATGAGGCCGCATGAAACGGAATTGGATACTAATAAGCTCCATTTTATTCTGCTTTCTGCCCGCCCGGGGCCAAAATCCCATCGTAGACGGAATGGAAGAGCGTTTATCCGATTCCCGGGAGGATACGTCCAAAGTCCTGCTGCTGGCAGATATTGCCTTTGAGTATACCAATAACCAGGCCGATAGCGCACTGTGGTATGCCCGGCAAAGTCTGGCGCTTGCCCAGCGGCTGGAATACAAAAAGGGGGAAGCTATTGCCACTCGTACCTATGGCAGGGGTTTAAGCACACTGGGCAATTTTGCAAAGGCGATTGAATTGAATCTGAAATCCCTCCGGATGTTTGAAGACCTGAAAGATCAATCCCAGGTAGCACTAACCTATGGCTTGATCGCAGATATCTATCGCGACGCAGGCGACTATGACCATGCGTTAAGTTACAGCCTGAAGGCAAACGACTTCTTTAAAGACCCGGAGAAGACAGTTCCTGATTTCGCAGTGGGCTCTTTCAGAAAGATCGGCCTTGCCCTGACGGCTTCCATCTACGCACGGTCCGGCAAATTCGATTCCGCGCTCTGGTATGCACAAAAGGCGTACTACCTGGATGAAAAAGAAACCGGTGGCAAGTATGGCTGGCTGCAACTCCAGTTGGGCAAGATCCAAGCCGGGCTACGACATCCCGATCTGGCCCTGGCTTACTATCGCAGCGCTATCCCGCTGATCGTTGCAAACAACACACCCAAAGACTTCCTGGAGGCCTACAACAGCATTGCCCAATTGTATAGCGATATCGGCAATATCGATTCATACATTTACTATGCCCGGGAAAGCTTGAAGTTTGGCGGTTCAAGCGCTTATAGCAGCGGTATCCTGGACGCATTGACCCTGCTTTCCCACGACTACAAGGCGCGGAAAATATGGGACAGTTCGGTAAAATACCTGGAAAGGAGTGTGGCCCTGCGAGACAGCATGTACGGCCAGCAGGAGCAAAAGGAAATTCAACATCTTTCCTTTATGGAACAGCTGCATCAACAGGACCTGACCATTCAAAAGGAGCGAAGCGACGCCAGGTTGAGATGGCATGGACTTGTCGCGGTAGCTGGTATAATCCTTTTGGCAGCCGTTTTCCTATATCGGAACAATCTCCTCCGAAAGCGATCGTTGGCCATCCTGGCAGAGAAGAACCGGGAACTGGAAGTAGAGAATTCATTGGAGAAGGTGCGGTCGAGGGCCTTGGCCATGCAAAGCTCGGCAGAACTGGCATCTCTGGTAGCAACGGTGATGACTGAATTAACCCGGCTTGATGTTGCACTCAGCTGGTGCCTGATCACCATTCTGGATGAGGAATCCTGGTCCTGCCAGGTTTGGCGGGCCAACACCTCTGGTGATCGTTCACCAAAGTGCTATGTGCTGCCTTTTGCCGACTACCCCTTTCAGATCGCTATCATGCAGGCGTGGAAGGAAAGGCGGGAGAAGTGGCGATACGAGCTAAAGGGAGAAGAAAAGAAGGCAATCGACGAATACATGTTTACCCGGACCGATTACCGGAACTTGCCTAAACCGGTCCAGGATGGTATCCGAACGCTGGACACGGCGTGGTTCTCGTTTTCTTTTGGTGCATTCGGGGGTTTGCAAGTCGGGGGTGAGAAACCGCTGTCTGATGCCAGCCTGGATATTCTCGCCCGTTTCGGCAAAGTTTTCGATCTCACCTATACGCGGTTCAATGACCTGCAGCAATCGGAAGCGCGGGTTCGGGAAGCGAAGATCGAAGCGGCGCTCGAACGCGTGCGAGCCAAAACGATGGCAATGCGGGGCAGCAAGGATATGGACGATACCACCAAATCGCTCTTTAATGAAATGGTTGGATTGGGGATTACCAAATCTGCCCGAACCGGTGTCGCGATCCTTAACGAACCAGGGCGGATGGAGGTTTGGGCCGCATCGGCACGTGATGGAGATGTTGCGTTGAATGTCGGCCGTTTAGACCTGACCATGCATCGGTTGTTCGAGGTCGTGGAGGAAGCCTATCGAAATGGCAAGCCGGATTCCGTTTATGTGCTGGAAGGGGAAGATTTGATCGATTACTACCGGGCAATCAATGCAGAAGCCGGTTATACCGCGCAGTTCGATCTCCATTCGCTGCCTTTAAAAGAATGGCTTTACGCTTTCTATTTTGCCGACGGTTTTATTTTTATTTTTTCACTCGAGCCCTTATCCGCGGACGCGGCTCAGATCTATAAACGGTTCGCCGCGGTCTTCGATCTTACTTATCGCCGTTTCCTCGACCTGCAACAGGCCGAGTCGACAGCCCGCGAAGCCACGCGGCAGGCTTCACTTGACCGGGTTAGAGCGGAAATAGCTTCCATGCGCACCGCCGCCGATCTGGAAAAGATCACTCCCACGGTCTGGAACGAATTGACCAATTTGGGTGTACCCTTCATCCGCAGCGGCATCTTCCTGATGAATGACGCGCAACGAGTGATCCATTGCTATCTGTCCGCTCCGAATGGAAAAGCCATCGCCGCCTTTCCGCTGGCGTACGATACAAAAGGTATCGGGCAACAGGTGCTGCAAAACTGGCGTAGGAACTCAATCTTCA
>Ga0206918_1131_pt1 | contig 15588 bp, 17 predicted proteins | sample Alteio_BWOrgHeat_69_FD_152950 | JGI IMG/M metagenome (GOLD analysis project Ga0206918, IMG submission 152950) | Enriched cells from forest soil in Barre Woods Harvard Forest LTER site, Petersham, Massachusetts, United States -... | ecosystem: Environmental > Terrestrial > Soil > Temperate forest >... | reverse complement strand
GACTTCTGCGATCAAGGCCGATGACAATTATGACGATACCAAGAGCACCCACCCCAACGTACGCAAACGCAAGGTGGCGGTCAACAGCCGCCTTGGAAGCGGATATGTCAACCAAGGGCGAAAAAAATTCATTGTCAGTCAGGCGCTGTTCACCGCATCTAAATCATAATTGGTGGATTTAAACAGATCCAATCCTGCCGTATCCGCCTCCGTCTCCTGATCTTTCGAGTATTGTAGGACATCCTCATCGTTTCGCGATTTGTGGTAATTGCCGCTTGATACATTACGCAAGTCGAGATAGGCATTGATCGCATGTTTGCGTTTGAAATGAATCAGCTCATGGCAAAGGATGAAAGCAAGCTGAGATTCATCATCCAGCTGTGAAAGCAAACCGGTATTGACAAGGATAATACCGTTATCGAATGAAAAGGCATTGACGGTAGGAGACTTGACAATAAAAAGATGGATGTTTTGCCTCAGCTCAGGATCTTTTTTAAGGATCTCGTCAAGTACCTTATTGACATAAGCGCTGATGGAGTCATTGAAGAGCATGGCTCCGCTTCGGATCAGGTGATCAATATGGTAGTTGCTTTCGAGTGCAAACGCCCTTTTTTTGAGAAGGATAGAAGCGTTTTTGTCGGTGATTTTTTCCATATCTTCCATGGCTTTCTCCGAAAAATTTTTTACAAAAAGAGGAGGAAGGAGGCCTGTGGAAGAAAGTGGCGTGTAATCGTATCTGAAATCCTGTGCATTCGACAATGAAACCCAGGAGCTAAGAAGCAGTGTGATGAGACCAGCAATCCGGAAATGATTCATAAACAGAGGAATGAAAGGTGTGGATCCCCTGTCGGCGTAAGGCCTGTTTCCGAAACCGGGTTACACAAATATACGCTTTTTGAGGCAGGAAAAGCAAGGTGATCCTATTCGCGGAAGGATGACTCTCTAACGGGAATTCTGTGTATTTTTGATTCCTTCACAGGGAGCCTTTGCATGAATCAACCCCGTATTTCCATCATCCTTGTCAGCTACCAGGTAAGGCAGTTATTGCTTTCTTGCCTGGAATCTATCCGCCAAACCATTGGGCTCGGTGCCGATGTGGAAGTATTGGTGATAGACAATGCTTCTACTGATGGAAGTGTTGATGCCGTGAAAGCAGCATTCCCTGAAGTGATCCTGATAGCCAATTCCTTCAATGCCGGATTTTCAGGAGCAAATAATCAAGGAATCGTGCAAGCGAAAGGTGATTATATATTTCTCTTAAACCCCGATACGGAACTGCTGCCTGGTGCAGTTGAGAAGTTACTGGCATATCTGGAAGCGCATTCCGCTTGTGTGCTGGTTGCTCCGCAGCTATTGAACTCGGATGGTTCCTTGCAACTTTCGGCATGGAAGGAGACGCGTGTGCTGGCCTTGCTATTGGAAACGGTATACCTCCATGTTTTTTTTCCGGTTTCCCCTTATCCCATTGAGCAACTCAGAAGCGTCTTTGAGCCAAGTTCACTTTCGGGAGCTGCGCTTTTTTTCAGGAAATCCTTGATCACACAAATAGGGATGCTGGATACAGCTCTTTTTTGGATGGAGGATGTTGATTTTTGCCGAAGAGCCAGGACGACCGGTCATCTTGCTTACCTGCCCTCTGCACAGGTCATACACCACAGCGGACAAAGTCAGAAGCGTAACTACCACATCGCCATTTCCAATCAGTTGTTAAGCAAGCTGAAGTATTTCAGGAAATATCATTCCCGTCCGGTTTGCTGGGTGGGCAATGTGGCCTGCTTTATTTTTGTTTGTTCCCGGATAATCGCTTTTGGAGTTGCTTCGCCCATGGGTGAAATTTACCGGTTGAAGCGAAAGGCTTATTTGTATACTTTTCGAAAACTGATGCGTTATCTGTTTTTGAATGACCAAACCGTTGTTTAACCCACTCGTCACTTGTGAAGATACTACTGCTCTCCGACTTGAATTCCGCCCATACCCAGAAATGGGCCACTGCGCTTGCAGGGGAGGGAATTGAGGTAGGCATTTTTACCTTGAACGAAGCGGATTCCGATTGGTGGAATGGTTATTCTGCTATCCGGGTATTCCGTCCGTTGACTTTTTCCCGCAAACGAATTGCGGGTAACCCGTTTTCGAAATTAGTATACCTGAAAGCAATATCCCATCTGAAGCGTGTCATCCGGGAGTTTCGTCCCGATGTCGTGCATGCGCATTATGCCACCAGTTATGGTTTGCTTGGAGCACTCAGCGGATTTAGGCCTTTTATAATTTCGGTTTGGGGCAGCGATGTAATGAATTTTCCTCAACGTTCTTTCTTTCACCGTCAGCTCCTGCAGTTTAATTTCAGAAAAGCAGATTTGTTGTTGTCCACCAGTAAAGCCATCGCCGATTGCATCCAATCCTTGACGGCGAAGCCTACGGAAATAGTTCATTTTGGTATTGATACGAACGTATTCGTGCCAGGGATGGAACGCATAATAGGTGAAGCGGAAGATCTGGTGATTGGTACGGTCAAATCGCTGGAACCGATTTATGGAATCGACATCCTGCTGAAAGCCTTCCACGTATTGAGCAACAGGCATCCCGGCAAGCGATTGAAACTACTGATTGTAGGGGGAGGCAGTTTGTCAGAAGCCTATCAGACACTGGCCTCCGAGTTGGGGATTGCTCACCTGACAACCTTCACCGGAAAAGTAACCTATGAAAAAGTGCCGTTCTACATTCAGAACCTGGATATCTTTGCCAACCTGAGTCGTAATGAAAGTTTCGGTGTAGCTGTATTGGAGGCGGAAGCTTGTGGTAAGCCTGTAGTAGTGACTGCTGTTGGAGGGCTCAAAGAAGTGATGCTTCCCGGAATAACAGGCTTCGCCGTGCCTCCCGAGCAGGTGGAAGAAACCGCACTTGCTTTCGAACGCCTGTTGGATGAAAAACTCAGGAAGCAGCTGGGTGCTGCCGGAAGGCAGTTTGTGTTGGAAAAGTATACACTTGAAAAAGGACTTTCCCAATTGATTGACCTGTATAAAAAACTACTGCTTCGATGAATAAGACTAAAGCCAAAAGAAACCCTTGTAATCCTGTTTTTCTGTGAATGATCCCAGGGTATCGATTGTTATTCCTGCCAGGAATGAGGAGTCGTACATAGGCAAATGCCTTGACTCCATTTTGTTACAGGATTATCCAGCAACGCTGCTGGAGGTGTTTGTCTGTGACGGAAAGAGTACGGACCAAACGGCTGAGCGGGTGAAGGACTATGCCTCCAGGCACCCCGGCATTCACCTGCTTGTCAACGAGCAACAGACTACCTCTTTTGGTCTGAACAAGGGCATTCGGGCTTCTACAGGTGATTTTGTGATCATCCTAGGTGCACATGCCGAGCTGGCGACAGATTATGTGAAACAATGTCTCGCTGCCTATAGCTACTCCGACAAGGTGGGTTGCACGGGCGGAATATTGGAAAATATTTATGAAAACGATCAGGCGGAAATCATTGGCCTGGCCATGTCCTCCGGGTTTGGTGTGGGCAATGCTCACTTCCGGACAGGCAGCAAGGAAGGAGTGGTGGATACTGTTGCTTTTGGAGCGTATGCCCGGAAGGTATTTGAAAAAGCAGGTTATTTTGATGAAGAGCTGGTGCGTTGCCAGGATGATGAATATAACTTTAGGGTGGTAAAGGCAGGATTTGATATTGTGCTCAGCAGGAATATCAAATGCAGGTATTACGTTCGGGCGTCTTTTCAGAAGCTGTATCGCCAATATTACCAATACGGATATTGGAAAGTGTATGTGAATAAAAAGCATCAGACGATTACGACCTCCCGCCAGTTGGTCCCCTTGTTTTTTGTGCTTTATCTGATCGGAATCCTGCCGGTTTATCTGCTGCTTCCCGGATTGGGTATTCTGTATCTGCAAGGTGCTGTGTTGTATCTGGCAGTGTCGCTGGGTACCGCCTTTCGCATTTCCCGCCGGTTCAAACAAGTGATGCCGGTGGTACTTTCTTTTTTTATCCTTCATTTCAGCTATGGCTACGGGTACCTGAAAGGGATCATTCATTTTTTGTTCCTGGGCCGTAAAGTACAGTTGGATGAAAAGCTGAGCCGTTGACCGGGCAGCACCTCCTTTCCCGTTTGTTTTTGTAAATTTGAGCGATGTTTTCCAGAACGGTTCACAGCCGCATTCAGTTTCTCCTTGCCTGTCTCATCGCTTTTTTGCTGCCTTTCAAGCAGCTGGGGCCCCTGCAGATTGTGGCCCTCAGCATTGCCATGTTGCTGCTCAACTGGTTGCTGGAAGGTGATTTCAAAAATAAATTCTCAGCTATAAGTCATCCGGGAATGCTGGTTTTGTACCTGGCTTTTTACGGTTGGCATGTACTCGGACTGGGGTGGACTACCAACCTGCCTGCCGGTTATTTCGATCTGGAGGTCAAGCTTTCGCTTTTTGTATGTCCCTGGATCTTCAGTACCCGTCCTTTTCGAGGTGAACAGGTGGACCGGGTGCTGGGCGCCTTTGTGCTGGGATGCGGAGTGGCGTCACTTGTGCTGCTGGTCAGGGCGGTATACTTCTGGTTTTTCCTGCATGAAAATAAATTCTTTTACGAAGCCTTTTCCTCCCTCATGCACCCTAGTTATTTCTCCATGTACCTCAATATGGCGATCATCAGTCTGCTGTTAGCCTTTTCGAAAAAAGGGAACACGCTTTCCAAAGGTTGGCTCTTCCTTTTTCCCTTGTTTGTGATCGTAGTAGTACTCTTGTCCTCCAAAATGGGCCTGATTGGTCTGTTACTGATTATTATGGTATGGCTTTGCTGGCTGGTCGTAAGCAAGCGTCGTTACCTGCTGGGTGGAGGGGTCCTGTTCCTGCTTGCTGCAGGTATATGGAGTATTTTTCAGTTTTCTCCGGCCGTATCGGTACGCATTAAAAGTGCGGTGAGTGCGGTTTCATCCGGGTCGTCAGACAAAACAAATGCAGAGAGTACGGCGGTGCGTATGCTCATCTGGGGATCGGCCCGGGAAGTGATTGCGGAACACCCCTTGGTGGGTGCCGGAACAGGCGATTCGAAAGAAGTGCTGATGGAGAAATACAAAGAAGAAGGTATCACCGGAGCCTACAAGAAAAATCTGAATGCACACAATGCTTACCTTCAAATATGGGTAGCATTGGGGGGGGTAGGTTTATTGTTATTGCTTGCATTGCTGGTGTTGCCTGTCCGTATTGGCTGGATGGATAAGAAGCCAGCTGTTATCTGCTTCACCCTGTTGCTGGCCTTGAATTTTATCCCGGAATCAATGTTAGAGACAGAAGCCGGAGTCATGTATTATGGTTTTTTCGGTTGTCTGCTCCTTTTTTCCGCTCCAGGATTGGATGGCTTGTCCCTTCCCTGGAAGCAGCATGTGACCGAACCCGATGTCGCGTCTAACCGGAATTAAATAAGTAATTTTAGCATCAAACACCCCTGCTATGATACCTTTTTCACCACCTCACATCGACCAGAAAATTATTGATGCCGTTACGGATGCACTGAAGTCGGGGTGGATTACCACCGGGCCACGTACCAAATTACTCGAGAAGAAAATGGCTGAATATTGCGGGGCCCCTGCAGCGCTCTGCCTGAATTCAGCTACAGCAGGCCTGGAGATTATACTTCGCTGGTTTGGTGTAAAGCCGGGAGATGAGGTAATTTTACCTGGCTACACGTATGCCGCCACGGCAAATGTGATCATCCATTGCGGAGCAACACCTGTATTTGTGGATGTGCATGCCGATTTCAATATTTCGGCCGATGCGATCGGAAAAGCAATCACCTCCCGTACAAAAGTAATTATGCCTGTGGATTTCGCAGGCCTGCCTTGTGACTACGATGCAATTAATGCACTGGTGAAAAAACATGCAGCAACCTTTGTGCCTGAAACGGAAGAACAGCGCTTACTGGGTCGTATGTTGGTATTGGCAGATGCGGCACATTCAGTAGGGGGAACGTATAAAGGCAAAAAGACAGGGTCGCTTACCGATATTTCGGTCTTTTCTTTTCACGCGGTCAAAAACCTGTCTACCGCAGAAGGTGGTGCTGTGATGCTGAATATGCCTGCACCTTTTGATAATAAAGAGTTGTATAGTTTGCTGTGTATAAAAACCCTGCATGGTCAAAACAAAGATGCTTTAGCCAAGATGCAGAAAGGAAACTGGAGGTATGACATCGTGGAAGCAGGCTATAAATGCAATATGACAGACGTGCTGGCGGCTATCGGACTTGTGGAGCTCGAACGGTACGAGTCGGAAACGCTGAATAAACGACGACACATCTTTGATTTGTATGCATTTGCTTTTTCTCACTATTCCTGGGCGCAGGTTCCCGTTTTTGAAAAAGATCACGGACAGACCACTTCTTCTTATCACGTTTTCGCTCTGCGGATCAAGGGAATTACAGAAGCGCAACGGGACGAAATTATCCGCTTGATATTTGAGCAGGATGTTTCGGTCAATGTGCATTTTATCCCCGTTCCTATGCTTAGTTTCTATAAAGGATTGGGCTACGACATTAAAAACTACCCGGTCACCTACGATAATTATTCCAGAGAAATTTCTCTTCCGGTATATTTCGATATGAATGCTGAAATCATTCAACAGGTGGTGGATGCCGTGACGAGTGCCGTACAGAAAGTAAAAGGCTGATGGCAAAACGCGCTTTTGATCTGATTTGTTCGTTGCTGGGGTTGGCGGTACTGTCGCCGGTGTTTCTTGTACTTGCCACTTGGATTGTACTGGACTCCCGTGGGGGAGCATTCTACGGGCAGATAAGGGTAGGGCGGCACGGCAAAGATTTTCTGTTGTTCAAGTTCCGCAGCATGAATCCGGGAGCCGATAACAAAGGGTTGCTCACATTAGGAGGCCGGGATCCCCGGATCACCAAGCCGGGTTATTACCTTCGTAAATACAAATTAGATGAGCTGCCTCAGTTATGGAACGTCCTGAAAGGAGATATGAGCCTGGTAGGCCCACGTCCGGAAGTCAGGAAATACGTCAACCGTTACACCCCGGAGCAATTGCAGGTGCTTTATGTGCGACCGGGAATTACCGATTATGCCTCCATTGAATTTTCGAATGAAAGTGACCTGCTGGCAAAAGCCGCTGATCCCGAAAAATTTTATGTAGACGAAGTGATGCCACAGAAGTTGCGCATGAACTTAAAGTATATCGGTAACCAAAGCGTGCTGACCGACTTGCGCATTATCGGATTAACCTTTCTTAAAGTCTTGCGATAGCAGGCATAAAGCACAGAAAGAAACGTAACTTTGATAGGTAAACCTAAAAACAAAACAATGAAAAAAAACATGAAAAAGAATATAAGAGTCGGAATGGTCCTGATGGTAACAATCGGCTGCCTTTCGATGATCAGTCCCGGAAAAAAACTGTATGATTTCAAAGCCAACACGCTGGAAGGAAAACCGTTTGATTTGGCTTCCCTGAAGGGCAAGAAAGTGTTGGTGGTGAATACCGCTTCCAAATGCGGATTCACCCCTCAGTACAAGGAATTGGAAGAGCTGTACAAGACCTACGGAGGTGACAAGTTTACAATCATCGGTTTTCCTGCAAACAACTTCGGTTCTCAGGAACCGGGATCGAACTCCGAGATCAAAGAGTTTTGCACTAAAAACTACGGAGTGACTTTTCCGATGATGGAGAAGATATCGGTGAAAGGGGATGATATGGCTCCGCTTTACAAATGGCTTACTTCCAAGGCGGAAAACGGAGTGCTGGATGCACCTGTACAGTGGAATTTTCAGAAATTTATGGTGGATGAAAACGGACAAGTTGTTGATGTGGCTATGTCAAAAGAGCTGCCGAATTGCGATAAAATTGTGAATTGGATCAAAAAGACACACTGATGAAAGTTGATATTCTGGCAATCGGAGTTCATCCGGATGATGTAGAGCTTTCGTGTTCGGGTACCCTGATGAAGCATATTGATCTGGGTAAAACGGTGGGTATACTGGATCTGACGGAAGGGGAGCTGGGAACGCGGGGATCGGTGGAGCTGAGACGAAAAGAAGCTGCTGCGGCAGCCAAAATCATCGGTTCTCTTTTTCGCGACAACCTGGGCATGGCTGACGGCTTTTTCAAGAATGACCCGGAGCATCAGCTTCAACTGATTCATAAGCTGCGTATGTACCGGCCTGAAATAGTGTTGTGTAATGCCACGTCCGATCGTCATCCCGATCATGGCAGAGCTGCCCAGTTGGTGAGTGAAGCCTGTTTCTATTCCGGCTTGCGTAAGATTGTAACACAAGCTGACAATGCACCGCAAGCAGCATGGAGACCCCGTGCCGTATATCATTATACACAGGACCGTCAACAGAAACCCGATATGGTGATTGATATCAGTCCCTATATGAACCGTAAGCTGGAGGCTATCAAGGCATATGCCTCTCAGTTCTTTGATCCGAACTCAAAAGAGCCGGTTACTCCCATTTCAACCGCGCAGTTTCTGGATTTCATGAAATCCAGAAATGCCACAGCAGGGAGGGACATTGAAGCCGATTTTGCGGAAACGTTTCTGGTAGAACGGACCATCGGTGTCAGCAATCTTTTTGATCTTCGTTAAAGGCTTACTTCCCCTTTAATTCCTTCAATTGAATACAAAAAAAATCCCGTCATGCGTAAGCATGACGGGATTTTTCAATTCAGGGATGATTTACTTAACCATCATCTTTTTAGTTACAGAAGCATTGTTAGAACGGATGGTGTAGAAATAGATTCCAGCACCAAGGGTTGAACCGTCAACTGAGAATGTGTGTACTCCAGGATAGAGTGACTTGGCTTTGTTGGTATACACCACCTGACCGAGCAGGTTAGTGATTTCCAGTGTCAGGTCAGCAGCATGCTGCAGGGTCACATCGATGTTGGTCATGCCAGTGTAAGGGTTCGGGTAGTTCTGACCAACTGAAAACAGGTCGCTTGGAATTTCCTTGATACCTGCTACGTTGTTCAGGATGTCAGCCGTTTTCACTTTCAGGTAACGGATGTCATTTGGACCGTCAGCATCTGTGTTTGTAAGGGCAGTACCAGGTTCTCCGTCTGACTGGAACACGATGTGCAGGTCTTTGGTAACCAGTTTAGACATGCTGGCGAATGCTTCTTCTACACCAACGGTGTTGGTCAGATTCTGAACATGTGTCCAGGTAGCACCGTTGTCTGTTGTAGCGACTACATAGATATCGCGGAAGCCTTGGTTGGTTCCATCGGTTGTAGAATCACCATCTGTAGGCAAGGAGAAAATGATGTATACATTACCTGCAGTGTCAACGGAGATACAGGGTTTGTTCAAAACACTGTTGTTTCCATAACGGCACTGTGTAGAAGAGGTGGTAGAGTCAGCCAGGTCATAAACGCCATTTCCGTTTGCATCGATATCAGCCAGGGAAATAGGAACATTGACTTTGGTTTTGTTGATTTCGTTCCAGTACACCAGACCGATCGTACCAGGGAAGAAGCTTACGCCACCTGTACCAGGCAATGTGCGGGAAAGGGCATAGGCAACGTGTGCCTTGTTGTTTGCATCAAGTACAACAGACATAGAACCATCGTTGGTATTCATGGTGTCAGTAGAAGTTGCACCTGTCATGTTTTTTACGAAAGGTACGGAGTCTACCAGTGTTCTGGTAAATGTTGTTCCGTTGTCCATAGATTTCCAAAGGGTCACATCTTCGGCAAGACCACCGTGAAGAATAGCAACCGCATTGTTTTGCGCATCGATAGCATAGTCATCGCCACCGCCGAAACGGGTGCGTGTGCTGTCATAACGTGGCAGGGTTACATTGGCGATAGGCCAGGTCTTTCCTCCGTCCAAAGAACGGGAGTAAAGGAATGGAGCCTTCACGCCATTGCGGATTACGGAAGAGTCAGAGCTGAATACATTGGCAATGAAATGGAGCGTGCTGTCACCAGGACCTCCATTTGCCATACGGTTCCAGATAGTACCGTGACCGGCAGGAGCCATTGCAGGAGATGCTCCGCTTACAGATGCTGCGAAGGTAGTAGATCCTTTAGCGGCATTCAGTTCCTCATTGTATTGATAAGTGCCGGTGTTGTGAGCCAGAATAATTTCTTTTCCGTTACCCATTAAAGCGATTGAAGGCCACCCCACGCGGACAGTTTCGATACGGTTTACAACCGTACTGAGACCAAGCCAGGAGCTTCCGTTAAAATACTGGTAACCGGTTCCACGTGTGCTGTAGTTCGGTCCAACGTCAGTAGAGACGATCCAAACAACAGAAAGTGTACCGTCTCCATGATTGACAACCCTTCTTGCAACAGCAGAATTGGATTGTAAGTCATAAATGGTTCCACCAATCAGGGTACCAGCAGGAGCTGAAACTTGTACAGTTGGGTTTCCACCGTGCTTGAGCACCTTGCTGGAATTGCCGGCAAATACACTTTCCGCACCGCCCACGAGATGGTTTTCCTTAGCTGGGTATGTTTTGTTGGCAATTTTCTTGCTCAGCAAATGTCCATTAGGATTAGGACTGTTTTGTGCCATCATTGCTAATCCGGAGAGGATTGCAAGAGGAAGAAGTAATGGTTTTTTCATGTTAATGAATGTGTGTTTAGAAGTTTTAAGACGTACCTTACAAATAGAGTCTTCAAATTTAGAAAAATAGCGAGAAATCAAGTGTTTATTTGAGAAAATAAATCCAGTTGGATGGATTTATATAAAAACCGTAAAAGCCGCGATATGAATGGAAAATGTTGTATCTTTGCAACCCTTTTTAAGGGAAATCCTGTTCGGTACAGGATATGTCAAACCTGCTTCAGACACCGATACGAAGCTTAATTAAAGCCTTTCTCACAATGGCAACCAATTTATCACACGTAGCTCCAGTTGAAGATTTCGACTGGAATGCTATCGGCAAAAAACAAGACATTTATACCACAACCGAAGTTTCCAAACTGGAAGAACTGTACGGTGGTACAATGAAGGAAGTTGTTGAACATGAACTTGTTGATGGTGTTGTAGTTAGCAAAAACCACAAAGAAGTAGTTGTCAACATCGGATTCAAGTCGGATGGTGTTGTTCCACTTTCTGAATTCCGTTACAATCCCGATCTGAAAATCGGAGACAAAGTTGAGGTTTACATTGAAAATCAAGAAGATAAGACAGGTCAGCTGATTCTTTCTCACAAGAAAGCAAGAGCGATGAAATCCTGGGATAGCGTTAATAACGCACTTGCAAATGACGAAATCATCAAAGGTTTTGTTAAATGCAGAACGAAAGGCGGTCTTATCGTGGATGTATTTGGTATCGAAGCATTCCTTCCAGGTTCACAGATTGACGTGAAACCTATCCGTGACTACGATATTTACGTAGGTAAAACAATGGAATTTAAAGTTGTTAAAATCAACAACGAATTTAAAAACGTTGTGGTTTCCCATAAAGCCCTTATTGAAGAAGAGCTGGAGCAGCAGAAGAAAGAGATCATTTCCAAGCTGGAAAAAGGTCAGGTGTTGGAAGGTACTGTCAAGAACATCACCTCTTATGGTGTATTTATTGACTTAGGTGGAGTTGACGGTCTGATCCACATCACTGACCTTAGCTGGGGTCGTATTTCTCACCCGGAAGAAATCGTTAAACTGGATCAGAAAATCAATGTCGTTATCCTTGATTTTGATGATGCCAAGAAACGTATCGCATTGGGTCTTAAACAATTGACACCGCATCCATGGGATTCTTTGAGCGCCGACCTGAAGGTGGGTGACAAAATCAAAGGCCGTGTGGTTGTGATTGCCGACTATGGCGCATTTGTTGAAATTGCTCCTGGAGTAGAAGGACTTATTCACGTTTCTGAAATGTCCTGGTCACAGCACCTGCGCAGCGCTCAGGATTTCCTGAAAGTAAACGATGAAGTAAACGCAGTTATCTTAACCTTAGATAGAGAAGAACGTAAAATGTCTTTGGGTATCAAGCAGTTAATGCCTGATCCATGGTCTGGAATCCTGGATAAATATCCAAAAGGTTCAAAACATGCAGCCACTGTTCGGAATTTCACTAACTTTGGTATATTCGTAGAACTGGAAGAAGGAGTAGATGGATTGATTCACATTTCGGATCTTTCCTGGAGCAAGAAGATCAAGCATCCTTCTGAGTTTACCAAAGTAGGCGAAAAGATTGACGTTGTCGTTCTTGAAGTTGATGTGGATAACAGAAGACTGAGCCTTGGTCACAAGCAGTTGGAAGAAAATCCTTGGGAAGTGTTTGAGACAGTATTCACTGTTGATTCCATCCATCAGGGAACAATTATTTCCGCCAACGAAAAAGGTGCCATTGTATCTCTTCCTTACGGTGTAGAAGGATTCGCTCCTAACAAACACCTGGTAAAGACAGATGGTAAAACAGCTGTTGTGGATGAAACACTCGATTTCAAAGTGATTGAGTTTTCGAAAGAAGGAAAAAAGATCATCGTATCCCATTCCCGTATCCACGAAGATGCAAACAACATCGAGAGAGACCATACCCGCACAGATAAGAAGTCAGCTGATAAAGCGGCTCATAAAGCGGTGAAGAAGGTAAAAGACAGCATGGAAAAAACCACGCTGGGTGATATCGAGGCACTCTCCAACTTACGTTCTGAATTGCACGAATCTGAAAAAGGCAAGGAAGAACAAAAATAATTTCTCTGTTTGTTGATATATCGGAGAAATCAAAAAACCACGCCATGGTTTTTGAACCCCTGAAGAGAAATCTTCAGGGGTTTTCTTTTGCAGTAGATCTTAAAAAAAGCCGGGCGCCCTTCTTCATGCGGTTTCTGTATTTTCCCTATCTTCGCCGGGAATATGTCGCCATCTCCTCGGATCATTCTGGATGAAAAGCAACTGAACATCATTATTCAGCGCCTCTGCCGCCAGTTGATTGAGACTCACGATCATTTTAAGGATTCCGTTATCATAGGCCTGCAGCCCAGAGGGGTGTTTCTGGCCAGGAGAATTCACTACCAGCTTGGTAAAATTACCGGGAACCCAAACATTCCTTATGGAGACCTGGATGTAACCTTTTATCGGGATGACTTTCGGAAGAAAGACCTGGTACCCAACAAAACCAATATCGATTTTATCATTGAGGACCGGAACGTGGTGTTGATTGACGATGTTTTGTTTACCGGACGAACCATCCGTGCGGGCCTGGATGCCATGATGGCGTTCGGAAGGCCAGCCGATGTGGAGTTGCTGGTGCTGATAGACCGCAGGTATAGTCGCAATGTGCCCATTCAAGCCAAATACATCGGTCAGACAATTGATTCTGTTGCCTCTGAAAAGGTGAAAGTGGATTGGAAGGAGACGGAAGGGCAAGACCGTGTGTGGTTGCTTACAAATGAAGAAACTAAAGCCGGTATAGCATGACAAAACTGAGGACAAGACACCTGCTCGGTATAAAGGACCTTTGTCTGGAAGATATCGAACTTATCTTTTCCACCGCTGATAATTTTAAGGAGGTCATTAACCGCCCGATTAAAAAAGTACCCTCTCTCCGCGACATCACTATTGCCAATCTGTTCTTCGAGAACTCTACCCGGACCCGTTTGTCATTTGAACTGGCCGAGAAACGGCTAAGTGCCGATGTGATTAACTTCTCTGCTTCGGGCTCATCGGTTAAAAAAGGGGAAACCCTGATAGATACCGTAAATAATATCCTGGCCATGAAAGTGGATATGGTTGTCATGCGCCATGCCAACCCGGGAGCCGCGCTGTTTTTATCGAAACATGTAAATGCCAAGATTGTGAATGCCGGCGATGGAGCGCATGAACATCCGACTCAGGCTTTGCTCGATGCCTATTCCATCCGCGAAAAGCTGGGTAAGGTAGCCGGTAAAAAAGTAGCCATTATCGGAGACATACTTCACTCCCGTGTTGCCCTTTCCAATATTTTCTGCCTTCAGAAACTGGGTGCCGAAGTGATGGTTTGCGGGCCAAGGACACTGATGCCAAAATACATTTCAGGACTACAGGTTAAAGTGGAACATGACCTTCAGAAAGCACTGGCCTGGTGCGACGTGGCCAATATGCTGCGCATTCAGATGGAGCGCCAGGATATCAAATACTTCCCTTCCTTGAGGGAATACAGCATGCAATACGGTCTTGATAAACAAAGATTGGACGCGCTGGATAAGGAAATTGTGATCATGCATCCCGGACCCATCAACAGGGGAGTGGAAATTACCAGCGAGGTGGCCGATTCCGCCCAATCCATCATTTTAGACCAGGTGGAGAATGGGGTAGCCATTCGAATGGCTGTACTCTACCTGCTGGCCGGCAGGTCAGAGAATTAACACGCAAAATCCGGCGCGGCCTGTGCCTGGAATCCTTTTTTTTATTATTTTTGTTCTGATCAAGTTCACACCTACCATGTTCGAAATAGACAAACAGGAAAAGTATACCGTTATCCGTATAAAAGTGGATAAGCTAGACAGCAATGTTGCTCCTGCTCTTAAATCGGAGCTGGTGGTGCTGAATTCAGATGGCGTAAGAAACATGATTATTGACATGACCCAAGCCCGGTATTGTGATTCCTCCGGATTGAGTTCTATCCTCGTTGCCAATCGCCTCTGTAAAAATGCCAATGGTTCGTTTGTCCTTACCGGATTACAAGAACCTGTGAAAAAGTTAATTGCCATTTCCCAACTCGACAGTATTCTCAGTATCGCACCCACCCTTGTTGAAAGCATAGACCTGCTGATCGGTGAAGAAGTGGAACGCGATATGGAAAATGAAGCCTGACCAACCCCCCAACTCAAACGCATGAAAAAAAACCTACTCTTTTTAACGACCGCTCTTTTCGCTTTCTCCCTTATTTCTTTCGGACAATGTGTGATTAACACGACCTATACCACAGCAGGTTATTACCCTGCAACCGGTTTTACACCTGCTTATGTTACTTTACCCTTTAGTCAGGTAGTTCAGATCCGTGTATTGGCTGATACCACCGTACCAACCTTTGGAAACATTACTGTCAATTATGTGCAGATGGACAGTGTGAAAGGAATGCCTACCGGATTCACATACTCTACCAACCCATCCACTGGAAAATTCCCAGGTGGATCTAACGGATGCCTGATGGTGATGGGAACTGCTGTTACCGGTCAGGAAATGGGTGGCCCAAGCAATAACGGGGTGTATCCACTTACCGTTTATTACCATGCAAACCTTCAGGTACCTGTTGTTGGACCAACCAATCAACCCGGTACAAACACCAAATACACGGTGACCATTCTACCAGCTTCTGCCGGAATCTCCGAATCGGAACTGGAACAGTTTACCGTATTCCCGAATGTTCCTAATCCGGCTGACTCACATACCGATATCAGCTACTGGCTGGCTAGTTCGGATAATGTGGAATTCCGGATGTACAATGTATTGGGAAGTCTCGTGAGTGTACGTAACATGCATGGAGACCGTGGTAATAACAAATTCATGTTCGACGTTTCCAGCCTGACACCGGGTATTTACCTGTATTCCATTAAGTGTGGCAGCAAAACCGTTTCAAAAAGAATGATTGTTTCTGCGCACTGATGTCGCAATTTGAACTCACGATATTAGGATGTAGCTCTG
>Ga0206918_1130_pt1 | contig 15766 bp, 13 predicted proteins | sample Alteio_BWOrgHeat_69_FD_152950 | JGI IMG/M metagenome (GOLD analysis project Ga0206918, IMG submission 152950) | Enriched cells from forest soil in Barre Woods Harvard Forest LTER site, Petersham, Massachusetts, United States -... | ecosystem: Environmental > Terrestrial > Soil > Temperate forest >... | reverse complement strand
TGGTTACGGTTGCATTGAAAAAAATGGCAATCATTTCCGCGTGATCACGCATGGAACGGTGAAGCTGTACCATAAAGAATACAAAGATATCCCGGTGGATGAAACCACTCCTTCCCGTTTGAAAGAAATACACGAAAAACTTTCTCTGATCATTAAAGAGTTCAAACCGATTCGAGATGCTCAAGAGCATAGTTCAAATCTTCCATCGTGTGAGAAGCCATATAGCTCGTACGTAATAGTGAGCAACCTTCTGGAACAGCCGGGCGAACCACCGGAGTCATGAATACTCCTTCTTCACACAATTGCTGAGTCATTGCGAAGGCTACGCCGTCGTCGCCGATCAAAAGTGGAATGATCGGAGTATTGCTATTGAGAGTATGAAAGCCCATCGCTTTCAAATTTTTGCTCATATATGCAGCATTTTTACGTAAATTTTGAATGTGCTCTGGTTCCGTTTCCATGATGTCCAAACAACGAAGAGCAGTAGCCGCAGATGCGGGACTCATCGCTGCCGAGAAAATAAACGGACGTGCCTTGTGCTTAATGTAATGGATCACATCTGCAGTACCAGCGATGAAACCGCCGTTTGTTGCGAATGATTTTGAGAACGTTCCCATCACGAGATCAATGTCGTTATGCATTCCGAAATGATGACCAGTTCCTTCTCCGCGTTCACCGAGCACTCCCAGCGCGTGAGCATCATCCACGTACAGTTTACAGTTATATTTTTTAGCAAGTTCAACAATTGGAGGAAGGTTCAAGATGTCTCCAGACATCGAAAACACGCCATCTGCAACAATCATTGCGCCGTCATATTTTTCACGTGAATTTTTGAGGACGCGCTCTAAATCGGCGATGTCATTGTGTTTAAAACGAATCGTGTCTCCGAGTGCAACCTGAGTTCCTTCAACGATCGATGCATGGTTTTCGCGATCGCTATAAATAACATCACTACGGCCAATGAGTGCTCCCAAGGTTCCTTGGTTCACGAAAAATCCGGTCGAAAAACAAAGTGCCGCTTCTTTACCAACAAATTTTGCAAGGCGAGCTTCGAGCTCTTCATGGAGGTCGAGGTTACCGTTCAAGAAACGAGACCCTGTACAACCCGTTCCATATTTATCAACAGCAGCCTTTGCTGCTTCCATCACACGGCGATCATGAGAGAGTCCGAGGTAGTTGTTTGATCCAATCATTACCTGGCGTTTTCCGTTCGTGATGACGTTGTTCCCGGTGGATCCGGTAATCGGACGAAAGTAAGGGTACAAGCCCATCGCCTGAAGTTTCTTGGCATCGTCAAAACGGTAACATTTGGAAAACAAGTCGCTATTGTTGCTCATAGGAAAATTCCTCTCAATACAAGACCTTATACCCCATCCCCCCCTGTGTCGGCAAGGAATTAAATGAAGCATTGCATTATTTGATTATTTTGCTACACTATTAATGAGGTAAACTCTTGATTAATAAGGTAAACGGGCCCACAAAACTGACCCTAGTGAAAGCTTCGAAAGGCATGGAACATGACCCCGGCGCAAGCTCTGGGAGTGGTTTAGCCTACGAGCGTCAACCTGAGCACCAAAAGGAAGAAAAGAAGGAAGAAGAGCAGGACTCGAAGGGTCCCAAGCTCGCCGTCGTTTCTGAACTGGAAAAAGCAGGAATGACGGAAGTCGTGAAAGACTTCTATGAACATCGAAATAATGAAACTGCTGCACCTCATTCGCCGGGACTGTCCACTCGTTATCAAACAGATTCGTCGCGAACCAAAGGCCTCCTGCTTAACAAAAAAGCAGAATAATTTTTAGTCGTGTTCTAGCGATATTGTTCGAACTCTTGGTGATCAGGGGCATCGGGAGCGAGATCCAGATAATTTCTAAACGATTGAGCTGCTCTTGTCATGTCTCCACTGTCTCGATAGGCGAGTCCCAATTTTTTGTGAATTTCCGGATTTCCCTTATCCAAAGCCAATGCCGCCTGGTAGAGCGCAATTGCTGACGGAAACTGACGTTTCAGATAATTTACATACCCCGCACCCATTTTTGCGGCAGCACTTTGAGGATCTAACTCCATCGCCTTAATAAAATCTTTCATGGCGTCTTCACCTTGATTCATCCTCAACAATAAATTTCCCCGTTCGACGAGCGCTTTCACCAAACGAGTATTTACCTTTAGTTCTTCGTCCAATTCTAGCAATGCATCCTTTACCCGCCCCATCTTAGTGTAGAGCTGTGCCCGCCGATAGTGCAATTCCGGAAATCGAGGCGAAATTTCAAACACACGATTCAATTCTTCAGTCGCCTGCTCAAAATTCGAATCGGATAAAAAAATCTCAAATCGCTGAATATATCCGAACGGATCCGAAACCTTTCGATCTGAATAAGATTTAAATGCCTCCAGAGCTTTCTTTTTCGCATCTTTTTGGGAGATCATTTTGTGGAGATAGACTTGACCTTTAATTCGATAACTTTCTGGGTAGGTAGATTCAATCTCGATCGCTTGGTCGGCAAACTGAAGTGCTTTATCGTCGTCACCGGCAATTAAATAAATTTCGGCAATGCCTGCAGTAAGATCCGCTCGAGCTTTCGGCAATCGTACCAACTCATCCTGAATACGAGACACCGCAAGTTGGACATTATCTGTTTTCAACAAACATTTTGCAGATCCCAAAATAGCGTCGATATTAAATGGATCGAATTTTTGTGCCACGGAGTAAAAAAATTGGGCATCTTTACATTGCTCCATATCGCGCAATATATTCGCATATGCCGTGTAAACGTCCGTATCAATAGAATCGCGCGCCATCGCCTTCCGATAGAATGTCACCGCGGCTTGTACATTTCCCTGTTGGGCGGCGAGGTCTCCGGCGAGACGGTCGATCGAGCTCTTCAATTCTGGAAACGAGCGGTATTTTCCCAGGTATTTTTGGGCATCATCCCAGTCATGATTCTTAATCGATGAATCAATCAGCTTAATCGCAATATGAACCGCTTTCGGGTTCAACAACATCGCTGCCTTATAATTAATTTCGGCCTTATTGTATTCTCCAGCTTGGTAAAAAAGATCACCCATTTTAGCAACCGGTATCTCAGATTTAGGAAAGGTATCTTTTGCTTGAATAAACACAGTGGTTGCCTCGTGAACTTTTCCCTCACGAGCGTACTTTTCGCCGTCTAATAAAAGTGAATACATTTGTGCAAGTTTCTTCAATCGTGGATCTTTTCCTGATTGTGAAAGTAGGGTGTAATATTCTAATTTCAGCTCCTCGTTCTTAGGATCTAGTCTCAGAGCCTGATTAAGAGACTCCACCGCCACGTCCTCTCGCTTATATAATAACGCGATTTTAGAACGGAAAATTAATGTTTGGATGTATTCATTTGGCGATTGCAGCGAATAGTTCCCAGTGAGGAATTCAATCTGCTTCAACATGGCTTTCAAGGCGCCCTTCTTTTCAGCAATTCGAATCACACCCATGATTGATCGTGCATGGTTTGGATTAATATGAAGCGCTCTTTTGTACTCGGATAGGGCTTCATCGTATTCACTGCTCTCTTCATGAAGTAATCCGCGTAAATAGTAGAGTTTCGGCATCGGCAGGGCGCTTGCGGGAATGAGATTTAGATATTTAAGCGCATTCGCGTTCTCGTGCTTCAGGTAGTAGAGCCACCCGATATAGTAATAGAGCGAGGGATCAATTTTCCCCGCAACTTTAGAATATTCCACTAACTTTTGAATTGCGGCATCATATCGTCTTGAATTCGCCAAAAATTCAACCTCAGCAATGAGGGTTTCCACAGCAGTTGCCTGCTTTACTTTGGAAAGATCGATGAGCTTATTAATCACGGAAAAAGTGTTCTCGTCCTGATTGGAAGATTCAATCAGATTAAGATAGCTCGACGCCAACATCGATAAAGCAGCAACATTCTGCGGATCATATTTTAGGGCCTGATGGAAAATCTCAGCGGCTCTTCGATAATCTTTTACAGTATCCTGAAAGTAAGGCTTCAGTCCCATCATGTAAATTTTTTCGCTGGTCGCCGGGTCTACGGGAATGCCACTTGAAACTGGAAGTTGTGGACGAACCGGCACCATCACCACATTCTGTTTTGCTTTCGGTTCATCGTCGTCTTCAAACATCATTTCGTAAGAAACCAGTGCGAGTAGGACCAAAATCAAAAATGATTTCTTGGGTATTTTCGCTGCTTTTTTCTTTTCTTCTTTTCCGAACAGTTCTTTAGGCCGTTCAAAAATCATCGTCTTTTGATGCTTATAGTGCTCATCGATGTCTGCCGATTCGCTCGGGGCATCGGCAAACGGATCCACCACCTGTGCCACACTTTTCTCGTTGGCATCAAAGATCCTCGTTCGGTCCTCATGAACCCGATCTGGATTTTTGTGTGTGTCGATCATCGATGTCTTGTCAGCATCTTCGAAAAACAATTCGAACTCAGAATAACTTTTGGCCTTCATCGAAAACTGATTTGGATGAATAGAAATTTCATCGTCCTCGTGTACGTCGCCTTTAAGAATCAATTCTTTCACGTCAATCTCCGCCAGGGGTTGACTCTCCTTTTGATTCTTAAAACGAATGACGTACAGTTTGGCCATAGTAAATTAAGGTATCAGTTCTAAGCCTTTCGTCATTTGAATGAGTGCCTGAGGGAAAACACCTAAAAATAAACAGAGTAGCGCCAACAGCACAATCACCGTTTGGTTCGCTCTCGTCCCGACAAAATTCGCCGCCGTCGGATCTGGGTCGCGCATTACCATGAGTGCGATCGGTCGGAGATACCCGTATGCCGCCACCACCGTGCAAATTGCCGCAAGAATAACCAAAGTAACTTCGCCTGCCGAGATCGACGACATAAAAACCGTATATTTGGTAAAAAATCCAACGGTAAACGGCATCCCTGACATGGAGAAAAAGAAAATTGAAGAAACCACGGCAAAAAAAGGATTTCTTTTCATGATCCCCGTTAAATCGACCAATTCCAATCCTTGATCATTTGCGGTTTCGGACTGGCTCAACATTAAGAACAATCCACAGGTAATCACCGAATAGCCCGCTAAGTAAAACCAAATTGAGTAAATCTGTTCTGGATGTCCGAGCGTCCCCAACAACCCCAGTAGCAAATACCCTGTATGATTAATAGAGGAATAAGCGAGCATCCGTTTCAAGTTTTTTTGCAATATAAGGATGGTACTTCCACCAATGAGACTCATGACCGCGACAATACGAATGAGTTGTTTTAAAGAGTCCAAATATTGTGTGAAGCCACTAGAGTGGAAATCCACTAGATTAAAGAGACGGACCAAAACCACAAAGGCAGCAGAAGTAATCACAGTCGCCATCAGGCCAGTCACTGAAACCGGAGCACCTTCATAGACGTCTGGTTTCCAAAAATGAAAAGGTGCAGCTGCAACCTTAAATAGGAAAGCAAAAAGAATTAATAAATGTCCCACGACAAATAGAAGTAATTCGCCGTTATACCCTTTAGACCATTCGAAAATTTGCCCCAGTTGGGTCGAACCGCTTGCGCCAAAAATAAAAGATGTCCCCAAGAGGAAAACGGCCCCGAGTGCGCCACCCAGAATAAAGTATTTCAGTGCCGCTTCATTCGATCTCGAGTCATTTCTTCGAAATCCCACCAATGCGTATGCTGGCAAGGACATGAGCTCTAACGACAGAAACATCACAAAAAGATCTTTGGCGCTGACTAAAACTGAAGCACCTAACACCAAAAGCAAAACCAAATTATAGTAGTCCGAAAAATGGAGCTTTTCCTTGTTGAGATATCCACTTGATCCCACTACGAAGAGAAAACTAATTCCAGACATGAAGAACAACACCATGCTGGTCAATGGCGAAACTTCTAGTAATCCGTTCACGACGGTTTTTGTATCTTGGGAAAAAAGATGTGCCGACGAGATCATCACCAAAGCGAGAGTTGCCAAGGTGACCATTTTTGCTGGAATTTTAGTTTCGATTCGGATGGAACTCACGAGCATGGTCAACAGTATTCCCAAACCCAAAAAAATCCACGGTCCAAGAACTGACAATGAATCAAACATTAGTTCATTCCTCCCATGAAAATTGCGGGCTGAAACCCGAAATACACGACCATCGACAAGATCAGGACCACTACCACGAGATCAAAGCCTGCGATGTCCTTAACGACTTCAACTTCTGCCGTACCGAACCCTAGGCGCTGATAAAATTTTAACATATATACCGAGCCAAAAATAACTCCCAACCCCGAAAGGATGGTGCAAAGCGCACTCACGGGATATGCGTGAAGAAGCACTAAAAACTCACCCACAAAATTAAAGGTCCCCGGTAAAGACAGTGAAGCCAGGACTCCGATAAAAAGACAGGTAAAGAGCAAAGGATAGCTCTTGGCGAGTCCCGAATATCGATCCAAAGAGATTCCCTCCTGTCTTTCTTCCACTAACTCTAGAAGATAGAACAACACAGCGCTGGTGAGCCCATGACTTACGCTCAAGATAATTGCGGATGCTTTTCCAGCTTCGCTCAAAGAAAAAACTCCCAACATCACAAAGCCAAGGTGGCTGATCGACGAATAGGCTAATAGAGCCTTTGGGTTCTTGGCTTGAATCGCCAAGAATGCAGCATAGATTACCGAGAATGCTGCGAGAGCCAGTAAGACGCCTTGAAATTCAATTAGTGAACTCATGAACAACGGCGATATGAACCGAATGAATCCGAATATTCCCAGCTTGGACAAAATCGAAGACATCCAAATCGTTGCCGGTGTTGGGGCGTTTACATAAACTTCTTTTAACCAACCATGAAACGGAAACATTGGAACTTTGATGGCAAACGCAAGAAAGAATCCAAGGAAACACCACGACAGTGAAATATTTGGATCGGTCGTCAACACGACAAGATCACTCAAATTAGTAGAGAAACTTCCGGTTTTTACAAAGTGCAGATAAGAAAGATAAAAAATCGACACCAGCATCAGAATTGATCCAAAAAAGCTCATCAAGAAAAAACGAAATACGGAAGCTGCCTTCGCATTACTACCCCAGATCCCGACCATGAGAATCATTGGAATAAACACCGCCTCATAGGCGAGATAGAACACAATGAGATTGGTGCTCAAAAACGCAGTGTTTAGAGCGAAAATTAAAAAGAAGGAGAGAGAAGTAAAAAGTTGGGTGTTACGACGATACCAAGTTCCCTTCAGACCAAGAACGACGAAGGATATGAACGCGCTCAACAAAATAAACCACACCGAAACGGAATCCATACGAAGCTGGAGCTGAACTCCTAAATCTGAAAGCCAGGGCAGGTTTTGTTCTAGCCCTGCACCGTGACCGAGGCTCGCGTGAGATGCTATAAATATTGCTAGGGCGAAATGAATCGCAGAAATGAAAAGCGCATAGAGCCTCTGACTTGCTTTGGGCACAGCCCAAGCAAGAAGACTACCTAGCAACGGTAATATCAATAGCGCCGTTAACTCCTGACTATTTTCCATAGATCATCACTCCGTGCACACTTTGTAATACCCAAATCATGAGACCGAGTCCCAAAACAACCATCATCATGAGATAAACCTGTACCGATCCAACTTGAAACGACTTCAAAACACTCCCTGAAAGCTCCACCGCCCACGTACAAACTTTTAAAGTCCGTTGAATAAGGCCGTCCTCAATCCACTTCGAGAATACTCGCGCAACTACAGTTGTGCCGCGTCCGAAATATTTCGTATAAAAAACATCAATACCCAACCCTTGTTCAACAAACCGGTTCGTATGTTCTTCTTTGTCGAATTTTCGATAGCGGAAAAAAGCAAATCCGGCCGAACAAAGCGCGACCACTACACTCGCGATCATAATTGGCTGTCCGTTCTCATGCGCACCTTCGCTTTGGTGCCAAAATCCACCAATCAGGGATAGCAAACCCAAAATCATCAGTGGTAAAGTCATTACCCATGGTGATTCATGGACATGTTTCTCGGTTTCCGCTTCCATTCGGGATGGACTGAAAAATACAAGCACCAGTAAACGAGTCATATAAAAAGCAGTCAGTAAGGCTGATAGAAGCGCCATAACAAAAAGCGCCTCATGTCCGTGGGCCGAATAAAGTGACTCAATAATGATTTCGTCTTTCGAGAAAAAACCGCTGAATGGTGGAAGACCCAATATCGCCGCCCAACCCATTACGAAAGTGACAGTAGTAAAAGGAAGCTTTTTACTCAATCCGCCCATTTTGAAAATATTTTGTTCCTCATGAAGCGCGTGAATTACACTCCCCGCACCCAAGAAAAGAAGCGCCTTAAAAAAGGCGTGGGTCATCACATGAAAAACTCCCGCGTTAAATGCGCCAACTCCGCACGCTAAAAACATGAATCCGAGCTGTGAAATCGTCGAGTACGCGAGAATTTTTTTGATATCTTTTTGTGCACAAGCAATGATGGCAGCAATAAATGCGGTGGTCACGCCAACTACCGCGATCACACTCATCACCTGCGGCGATTGTAGCAGCTGCGGTGAAATTCTATTCAGTAAGTAAATCCCGCTGGTAACCATGGTCGCTGCATGGATGAGTGCCGATACCGGCGTTGGACCAGCCATCGCATCCGGTAACCATGTAAAAAGCGGAATTTGTGCCGATTTACCAGTACACGCAAAAAACACGAGAAGACAAAACACCGTATTTACGTACGGAGTCATGGTCGCCTTTTGAATGTCCATCAAATCCAGAGAACCGATATACTTGTAGGCCACGAACATCGCGATTAGAAACCCCAAATCACCAATGCGATTCATCACGAACGCTTTTTGTCCGGCCAAAACCTTAAGCGTGTCTTGGTTCCAGTATCCGATCAAAAGATAACTCGCGAGTCCGACACCTTCCCAGCCCAGGAACACATGAGGCATCGATGAGCCCAAAACCAAATTGAGCATCATGAAACAAAACAAATTCAAATACGAAAAATATTTAGCCGGGGTCGCATCTTCTTTCATGTATCCTATGGAGTACAGATGAATCAGGGAGCCAACTCCAGTGATGATGAGGGTAAAGGTCAAACTCAGAGTATCGAGTCTCAGCGCAAAGTCTACATGGAACGCGCCCAACTTAATCCAACTGAATAAATTTTGATCTATCAGGCGCGCTTCGACAGCCTGACCCGCAAATTGAAAGTAGTAATAAACTGCAGTGAGAAAAGAAAGTACCATGGCGAGTGTCGCAATTAACCCCGACTGCTGGCTAGAAATTTTCTTTCCCTTACAGGCGCTCGACAATTGTAGATAGCCGTTAATGATAAACCCAAGAAGCGGAAACAATATAATCTGAATTAGACTCATCTAGTCCCTCAGCATCTGGATTTGATCGGAATCCGCCGTTTTAAGTGTTCTAAAAAGTGCAATCACTAACCCTAATCCCACCGCCGACTCTGCCGCTGCCACCGTCATCACGAATAGGACGGACAATTGTCCTTCCAATGAATGGTGGAGTCTCGCAAATGTCGCGAAGGATAGATTGACGGCATTGAGCATCAACTCCACTGACATCAAAACAATTAGAAGGTTTTTGCGAAAAACAACTCCAAGTAAACCAATTACGAAAACCGTGCAAGACACGATCAACATGAGCCACGGATCGTTCATGCGTTTTCCTCCTCATTGAAATTTTTTCTCTTCGCCAACGCCACCGTCGCCACTACAGCAGCTAAAATCAGAAATGAAATCAATTCAAAATGAAAAATATAGTCTCTAAATAGAACTTCTGCGATCGCTTTCAAATTTCCGCCCATTTCGGCAATTTTTTCGTCGGTATAGATTCCTTTGCCGTTAATCTCTTTCGCGGAAAGTACTGCTTGTAAAAGAATCGTTAGGAATCCGAAGGCTCCTAGTGTTGCTACCCCTTTAAATAGAAGAGACGATTCCTTCAAGTCGGAGGTCGGTTCGTCTTGACCAAGCAGCATGATCACAAATACAAACAGAACCATAATTGCTCCCGTATAGACGAGAATTTGAAGTGCTGCAATAAAGTGAGCCCCGAGCAAAGCGTAAAGGCCGGAAAATGAGAAAAAAACTAAGACCAAAGAGAATGCAGAGGATACGGGTGTCTTCTGTAAAATCACCATCAATGATCCGAGAATGGCGATCGTCGAAAACACAATAAACGCGAGAAAGCTCCAGTCCATTATTTGTTTCCTCTCTGCTCTAAAAGAAATTCTTTTTCATACACTGTTCTGTTTTGTTGGCTCATTTCGTAAATATTACTGAGTTTAATTGCGTCCTTTGGACATGCTTCTTCGCACATTCCGCAAAAACAGCAGCGAAGAGAATCAATTTCAAATTTTATAGGATATTTCTCTTTATCTTCGCGTTCACCGGCAACGATATGAATGCACTCAGCCGGACACACCGTCGGACAAAGCATACATGCCGTGCAATTTTCGACACCATTCACTGACTTAATGTAATGCTGACCCCTAAATTTTTCCGAATAGTCCCGACGCTCTTCCGGAAATTGAATGGTCGCTCTCTTTGCGAACAACATATTCCTCATCGTAATCGCCAGACCACGCACGATTTCGATGACATAAAACTTATTCAAAAATCCTGTTTTTCTTTGCGCTAACATAATCAAAGCACCCCGAGGTAAATGAGAATACCGGTAATAAAGACGTTAAGTAGTGCCAGTGGAAACAGCACTCTCCAGCCAAAATTCATCAATTGGTCAAAACGAAAACGAGGAAGTGTCCAGCGAACCCAAACAAAGAACCACATGAAGCAGGCGATTTTAATCACAAACGAAAGTCCGTGAAAAACCGTACTCATGAGATAAATACTTTCCGTACTCTCTCCGGCCAAATGGGTGGCGAGCCAACCCATTCCTGGCAAATACTGCCATCCACCAAAGAACAGGGTTGCCAGCAATGCAGAGGCAACGGTCATGTTCACAAATTCGGAGAGCATGAATAGTGCGAATCTCATCGAGCCATACTCTAAGTGATAGCCCGCAACGAGATCCGGTTCACCTTCCGGCAAATCGAATGGAAGACGATTGGTCTCGGCAAAGGACGAAACTAGAAAGAGTAAAAAGCCAACCGGCTGCATGAAAATACCCAGCTTAGGAATCTCGATTCCACCCAGATTCCAAAATTCTCCTTGAGCCGAAACGATATCTCCCAATTTCACGCTTTGGAAAATCATGATCAGTCCGACGATAGACAGGCCCAATGTCAGCTCATAGCTAATCATCTGCGCCGTACTTCGAAGACTCCCTAGCAGCGAGTACTTATTATTAGATGCCCAACCGGCCATAATGATTCCATAAACACCCAAGGAGGCGATGGAAAAGCAGTACAGCACACCGACATCCAAATTCGCGATTTGAAAATCATTCCCGGCGAACGGAATTACGGCGAAGGTCATGAGAGCCGGAATCAACACCACCATTGGAGCAAGCGAAAAATAAAATTTATTCACATGCCCCGGAGCGACGTCTTCTTTAAAAATGAACTTGATCACATCTAATGGTGCCTGCAGTAATCCGAAGGGCCCGATCCGGTTCGGACCCATGCGATTTTGTAACATTGCTGATCCACGTCGTTCCACAAAAAGCATAATCGGTGTGACAGACAATAGCCCAACCAACACGATCCCAATCTTGATAAACATGAAAAGAATATCTTGATTGCTCACAGGGCACCCGCCTTTGCCTTTTTATTTGCGGTCAGCATGAGCACTTCTGAAAGCGCCTTCTGAGTGTTTTTAGGCAGGAGCGCACGTTTGATTTTTTGTTCTTTGCCTTGGTGATTAACGATCGTTCCGTCTTTCTCGGTAAAGGCTAGGCCCGGGAGCACCAGACTGAACGAACTAATTTCTTTTTCTAAAAATACACCAATTCCAACTAGCTTTTTTCCTTTTACGTGAGAAAGTGCCGGCGCGAGATCCGCCCGTCCGCCACGAATCACCAACACCACCTCAGAACTAGACTTCATTTCACTGATCGGCTTAATTCCAAGCTTCTCCGCGCCGTTCAGATTTGAAGTTTTGCTCTTCATTTTAAGAATTTTGTCGGCCGGTGCATCGTCTGCGGTGGTAAAGACACCTTCTGTTCCGAAGTGATAGACAGATGAGCCTGAGTGATAGGCCGATACATATTCTTGAATCGTCGTGAGTTCTTCTTGAGTTAAATCACTTCCCACTAAAAACGTTGGCTTCTTTCCGTCGATTTTATCTTTCAAAATTTGAATTGCCTGATCCCACGCAATCGTCGTGTCGCCCGAACGTGGGGCGATTATGCGAGTTTCATTTTGAGTATAATGATAATTGAATCGTCCCTCATCACACATCCAGTACTTATTCACTTCCATGTTTTCACGAGGAATACATCGATAAGCGACATTACCTTCGTGGTGGATTTCCATGTTGCAGCCTTTTGAGCACCCCTCGCAAATCGTGGGAGTCTTTTTCAACATCCATGCTCTCTTACGGAATCGAAAATCCCGGAGAGTCAAAGAACCCGTTGGGCAAATATCTGCGTAGTTACCGGCGTATTCGGTTTTTAACGGGTCGCCATCGATCGTGGTAATGTCGATGTTATTCCCTCGTTGGATTGCAACCATTTCATGAATGCCAGCAATTTCATCACCAAAACGAATGCATCGAGTGCAATGAATACATCGATTCATGTTTTTTTCGATCACAGGACCCATATCCACATCTACATAGGTGCGGCGTTCTTCGGAGTGGCGCATTTCCGCACTTCCGAAACCGTATGAATTATCCTGAAGGTCGCATTCGCCAGATTTATCGCAAATTGGACAATCCAGAGGGTGATTCAACAGCAAGAACTCCATGGTGCCTGCGCGTCCCTTGACCACAGGATCACTCTGGGTCTTTACCACCATGCCTTCTGCCGCGTTGGTAGAGCACGCCGTTTGTAACTTCGGCATTTTTTCTACTTCCACATAGCACATGCGACATTGCGCAACCACCGTGAGGCCTGGATGATAACAAAACACCGGAATTTCAACTCCTGCGCGTTTCGCCACCTTAATCAGGTTTTCTCCCGGCGTAAACTCAACTTCTTTTCCGTCTATCGTACACTTAGGCATATTTCTTTTGTCCCTTGATGTAAGACTCAAATTCTGGTCTGAATTTTTTTACAAAACTAATGACTGGCCCAGCGGCCGCGTCCCCCAATGCACACAAAGTTTTTCCGCCGATGTTTTGAGCGACATCCACCAATAACTCGAGGTCCGTAGGGCGCGCTTCCCCATGCAATATTTTATGTAAAATTGATTCCATCCAATGACATCCTTCGCGGCATGGTGTGCATTGGCCGCAAGACTCGTGTGCGTAAAATTTCGTGATTCGCAGAAGTAGTTTTACCAAATCCGTATCTTCGTGAATGACCATGATTGCGGCAGATCCCATCATCGTTCCCACCTTCATCAGTGGTTCGACATCGTAAACAACATCGATTTCATCGGCATTGAGAATCGGCGAAGAAGAACCGCCAGGAATCACCGCCTTCAGTTTTTTATCACCAACAATTCCTCCACCGAGTTCGTCGATGATTTGTCTCAGGGTCATTGAACCTGCTTGGATCTCATACACTCCTGGTTTCTTTACGTGACCTGAAAGTGAGATCAAACGCGTCCCACCTGACTTATCAATTTTTCCAAGTTTAGCGAACTCTTCGCCACCAGAACGAATTACATAAGGAACATTGGCAATAGACTCGACATTATTCACGGCCGTTGGGCAACTAAATGCTCCCGACACCGCCGGAAATGGTGGCTTCACTCGAGGTTCTCCGCGTTTTCCTTCCAAAGAATTCAAAAGCCCGGTTTCTTCTCCGCAAATATAAGCGCCAGCACCACGATGGACTGTGATATCGAGATCGAAACCAGAGCCAAAGATATTTTTTCCCAGATATCCTTTTTCGTAGGCCTCGTCGATTGCTTCATTTAAGAGTTTCGCCTCATTGACATATTCACCGCGGATATAAATGTAGGCATGTTTGCACCCGATAGCGAAGGAACCTATCACGAGTCCTTCGATCAAAACATGGGGAATATAACGCATAATTTGACGATCTTTGCAGGTTCCCGGTTCCGATTCATCAGCGTTACAAACTAGATATTTTGGTTTTTCAGATGCCTTAGGAATAAAGCTCCACTTCATGCCCATCGGAAAACCGGCGCCGCCCCGACCTCGAAGATTCGCCTTTTTCACTTCTTCAATCACTTGATCAGGCGTCATTGAAGTCAGTGCTTTTTTCGCCGACTGATATCCTTGCATCTGCTCGAGATAGTAGGCAAGTGTACGATTAGAATCCTTCCAAAAGTGTTGAACGAACAAAGTTTGCTGGCTCATTACTTCACCACTTTCATTTTTTCGATGTATTGGTTCAATTTGTTCACATCAAGGCCTTCAATATAATCATCGTTTGCCATCATCGCCGGCGCCGTTGTACAAGCACCGAGACATTCTTCTTCCGAGAGCGAAAATAATCCGTCTGCTGTAGTCTCACCGCATTTAATTCCTAATTTTTTTTCTGCAAAATTCATCAAATCGTCCGCTCCGCGAAGACAACACGCTACGTTCGTACAAATCTTCAAATGATTTTTTCCGACCGGTTTCAGATTGTACATCGTGTAAAAGCTGGCAACTTCCCTAATTTGTGCAGCATGAACGCCGATATATACGCCAACTTCCTCAAGCACTTCTTTGGGAAGCCAACCGTATTCCTCTTGCGCTTGGTGTAGCGCCGGTAATATCAGCGCTTTTTTGTTTGGATAGCGCGGCTCCAATTTTTTCATCGTGGTGTAGAATTTTTCAGAAAGATGCTTTCCCATATTATCGATCCAATTCTCCTGCAATCACGTTAATACTTCCAAGTGCGGCCACCAAATCCCCGATCAATCCGCCCTTAATCATCGGATCCAATCCTTGGTAGTGCCAAAACGAAGGTCCACGAATTCTCATTCGATGTGCGGTCGGTCCACCCTTACTCACGATATAGAAACCAAGTTCACCGTTCGCTGCCTCAAAGGCGGTATAAGCTTCACCCTGCGGAACATTGAAGCCAGTCATAAAAAATTTGAAGTGATGAATAAGACCTTCCATCGTGTTGTACACCACGTCTTTATCTGGAATTCTCGTACGCTTGTCGTCTGCCCAGATTGCTCCAGGCTTAATTCGATCCGCACACTGGGTGATGATATTGAGTGATTGTTTAATTTCTTCAACTCGGACGAAATAGCGATCAAACACGTCGCCGACTTGCGCGATAGGAACTTCAAAGTCCATTTTGTCGTAATACATGCATGGTTGATCCCTGCGTAAATCAATATCTAACCCTGCTGCTCGAGCATTCGGTCCAGTAAAGCCATACTGAAGACATTGTTCCTTATTGAATACGGCAACATCTTTGGTTCGATTCAGCCAAATGCGATTTTCCGTGAGAAGACGGTCCATTTCCTCGAGTACGACCCGAGTTTCTTTCACCCATTCCTTCACTTCCTTCTCCCAACCTTCGGGAGCATCGTACATCAGGCCTCCGATGCGAGTATAAGAAGTGGTAAGACGGGCGCCACAAAGTTTTTCAATCAAAGTATAGGCACGTTCTCGTTGCTGATATCCATAAGTGAAATAAGAAAATGCGCCTAAGTCGACCGCATTAATCCCGATACAAATTAAATGATCGATCACTCTCGCCAACTCCGCACACATCATGCGAATCCAAATCGCTCGTTCTGGAACCTCAATCCCCATCATG
>Ga0206918_1122_pt1 | contig 15848 bp, 16 predicted proteins | sample Alteio_BWOrgHeat_69_FD_152950 | JGI IMG/M metagenome (GOLD analysis project Ga0206918, IMG submission 152950) | Enriched cells from forest soil in Barre Woods Harvard Forest LTER site, Petersham, Massachusetts, United States -... | ecosystem: Environmental > Terrestrial > Soil > Temperate forest >... | reverse complement strand
GCTTCTTGCAGATCCGGCAGGTTTTCTCTGTTTCGGTCATTTTAACTCAGGCTTTTTGACACAATCTCGTAAACATCGTTGGAGATGTCTTTCTCTGACAGGATGCGTTTTAATTCATGCTCCATCAAGTGCTTTCTGGAGGCGTCATATTTCCGCCATTGCCGCAGCGGTGTCAGTATGCGCGCCGCTGTGGAAGGGTTGATGCTGTTGAGCTTGATGACGGTCTCCGAGAGCAGCTTGTAGCCCGCCCCATCCGCGCGGTGGAACCATTTCTGATTGCCCGCCGCGAAACTGCCGATCAGCGAGCGCAGGCGGTTCGGGTTCTTATAGGTAAAATCAGGGTGCTGGAGAAGTTTTGTGACCAGCTCCGGCGCATCCTGCCTGTCGGCGATGGCCTGCAGACTGAACCATTTATCCAGCACCAGCGGATCATTCTTCCAAGTCTTGTAGAAATCCTCGAAGGCGAAGTCGCTGGCGTTGGTTTTGGCATCGGTGAGGATAGCGAGCGCTGCCACTTTATCCGTCATATTCTTGGCGGTCTTGTATTGGTTAAGAGCAATCTGGTCGGCGAGTATTTCATCCGCTGCCTGAAGATAGCGCAGCGCCGTGTTTTTCAAACGCCGTTTGCCGACGGCTTCCGGCGAGACGGAGTAGAGGCCGGTGTCCGCATTCTCCTGATAAAGTTCTTCCATCGCGGCGCGGTATTTTTTGCCGATGCTGGCGAGGATAAATTTCCGCGAGGCATGCAACCCGTCCACATCGACGACATCCTGTAGCTGCGCCAGATAGTTTTCCGACGGCAGGGTGAGGGCTTTGGCGATCAGCGCTTTATCAGCTTTGCTATCCTGTATCAACTGGTGGAAAGCCGTGAACAGCGCTTCCGGCAGTTGTTTGGGTTTGCTGAGGATAAGCCGTTGCAGATAGGTTTGCCCCGCATCCCAGCGGTTAAAGCCATCCGAGTCATGGGCCATCAGGAACAGCAGGTCGCCGTCCGTCAGGTCGGAGGTGAGTTTCACCGGCGCGGAGAAATTGCGCAGGATGGACGGCACGGGCTTTTCGGCAATCTTTTCAAACACAAAACTTTGCTGCTTTTCTTTCAGCTGTAATGTGCGGGTTTTTTCGGGCAGCAGGTCAAGCCCTTTTTTGTCGAGCAGGCCGAAAAGGATCGGCATATGCATCGGCTTCTTGTTTGTTTGTCCCGGTGTGTCAGGGGTATTCTGTGACAGCGTCAGTGTAAAAGTTTTTCTGGTGGCATCGTAAGCGCTTTTTGCGGTTACTTCGGGCGTTCCGGCCTGGCTGTACCAGAGCTTGAACTGGCTGAGGTCAATGCCGGAAGCATCCTGCATACACTGCACAAAATCATCACAGGTGACAGCCTGGCCATCATGCCGTTTGAAATACAAATCCGTGCCCTTGCGGTAGTTCTGCGGACCGAGCAGCGTGTGTATCATATGGATGACTTCCGCGCCTTTTTCGTAGACGGTCGCGGTGTAGAAGTTGTTGATCTCGATATAATTATTGGGCTGGATCGGGTGCGCCATCGGGCCGCCATCCTCGGCGAACTGCACAGAGCGCAGGCCGTCCACATCGTCAATGCGGAATACTGCTTCGGAGTTCATGTCGGCGGAGAAGCTCTGGTCGCGGAAAACGGTCAGGCCTTCCTTGAGCGAGAGCTGGAACCAGTCGCGGCAGGTGATGCGGTTGCCCGTCCAGTTGTGGAAGTATTCATGCGCCACCACGCCCTCGATGGCGAGATAATCGGCATCCGTCGCGGTTTCCGGTTTGGCGAGGATAAGCTTGGCGTTGAAGATATTGAGGCTCTTGTTCTCCATCGCGCCGAAGTTGAAATCATTCACGGCGACGATGTTGAAGATGTTGAGATCGTATTCGCGGCCATATTTTTCTTCGTCCCATTTCATCGCTTTCTTCAGCGATTCCATGGCATGCGTGCATTTGTCCTCGTTGCCTTTGTTGACGTAGATATAGAGGTCAACTTTTTTGCCGCTCATGGTGGTGAAGGTGTCATGCACATGGCCAAGATCGCCCGCGACGAGCGCGAAGAGATAGCACGGTTTCACAAACGGGTCTTCCCAGACAGCGAAGTGGCGGCCTACGTCCAGCTCGCCTTTTTCAAGGCAGTTGCCGTTCGACAGCAGCACGGGGCAGGCTTTTTTGTCGGCCTCGATGCGCGTGGTGAATTTGGTCATCACATCCGAGCGGTCGAGGTAATAGGTGATCTTGCGGAAGCCTTCCGGCTCGCACTGCGTGCAGTAATTGCCGCCGGAACTGTAAAGCCCTTCGAGCGCGGTATTTTTCTCCGGATGAATTTCGGTGACGGTATCGAGCGTGAATTTTTCCGGCACGTCGGAGATGGTGAGCGTGTCTGCATCCGCTGTGTAACGGTTAGCGGAGAGGGCTTCGCCGTTCATGCTTACCGATTTGAGAATAAGGTTCTGTCCATCAAGCACAAGGTTCTTCGCATCCCTGTTAACACGTTCAAAAACTGTTTTCGTTTTAACCGTCGTCACACCCTCGCGGATATCAAATGTCAGATAAACGCTGCTGACTTTAAAATCCGGCTTCTTGTAATCCTTCAGATATTTCGGCTGCGGTGCGTTTTCGGTGCGGAACATGGCGAATTCTCCGTTGTCATAAGTTACGGTGAGTGTATTCAATAAATGTATCATGAATCCGGATTTCTTAAAATTGGGGTTTTGGTATAGTTTGTGTCGTTAGAACTATTAATAATTTTCAAAAAGGCGGAACCAGAAATTAGATGGAAACATGGACACATGCGCTGGACGAATTTGCTCACAATCCCATTGAGGTAGTATCGGCGGTGGTAGTGATTGGTGGTGCAATTTTGTCAATGCTTAAAGCTGGCCGCTTATTTTGGTCAAACTTATGGGCAAGGCTTCGCTCAAAGCCTATTATCCTTAGCGAAACATTCCGGATAGTCCAAAATATCCAGCAGAGTTTTTGGCACTTGGGTGGTGCGAATGGTGAGCGGTTAATACAAGTGTCATTCAGAGGCTATATTACAAATATATCTGGAGATACAAACAGAGTTCTGAGAGCTGAGATCTTAAAGCCGCTAACGTATGCTGATATGGTATTAATAAGCAATAATAACGATGGCAGACGTCCGCAGATTTTGAACCCAAATGAGTCTGCTGATTTGAGTGCTACATTTTTTATTAAATCCTTACAAATCAAAAAGGGAGAACCATTAAATATTTCCCTGATCTTTGTTGATCAATATGCTAATAGGCACAAAATTAGCTGTGTCTTTAACTCAATGTAAACTACTCCACGCCGGACTCGTTCCGGCGTCCATGGATGCCGCAACAAGTGCGGCATGGCGATTGTGGATTTAGTTAGCAGACTTCCCCACCCCCGCCACCAGCCCATCCGTCCCGTCCTCAATCGCCTTCTCAAGCTGTTCCATCATCTGCAACGGCGGTAATCCCGGGGGAATAGGGGGGAGGAATTCGAAGGTTATGGTGCCGGGTTTTTTGAAGAAGGCGTTGCGGCCCCAGAACAGGCCGGAATTGAGTGCCATCGGCACGATGAGGGCGTTTGTGTCGCGGTAGACTTTGGCGATGCCGGCTTTGTAGGGCTTCTGTGCGCCGATGGCGGTGCGCGTGCCTTGCGGGAAGATGATCACCGAGCGTCCGGCGCTCAGGTTTTTCTGGCAGCCTTTGACGATGGAGTCCAGCGACTCCTTGTGCGAGCCGCGATCAATCGCGATCTGCCCCATGCCCGAGAAGTACCAGCCGTAGATGGGAATATACGTCAGTTCTTTTTTGAGGATGATGGCCGGATAGCCGAGGCTTTTCATGTAGGGCAGCTTCAATGTTTCGAAAGCCGACTGGTGCTTGGCGGCGATAATGTAGGCGCCGGTCTTGGGAATATTTTCGAAGCCTTTTATTTCCAGTTTTAGCCCGAGGATATATTTCTCGATCAGTGTGATATAGCCGCCATAAAAATAGCTGACGATCCGCGTGCATTTTTCTTTCGGCAGAACAAGCGTCCACAGCAGCGCGATACTCCAGAACAGCGATCCGCCAAAAAAGAAAATATTAAACACAATGGAACGAAGCGCGTTCATCACAGCAGGCTCCTGATGGATGCGGCGATATATTTGGCGTATTCGCGCATGATAAGAAACGGTTCATATTTGTCAGGGACGACCGGATAGGGTGTGATGACGACATCCGGCGCGAGTCTGCCGAATTCCAGCAGCGCGCGCCGGATATGGTAGTTGGCTGTCACCAGATAGATGGAATGGAAGCCTTCCTTGTGCAGCCATTCGGCGGTTTCGACGGCGTTGCCGGTGGTGTTTTCAGCTTCAAAGCCCAGTACAACGCAGCAATCCAGCTTGCTTTGCGGCTCCGCTTTCCACAGTTTCAGCAGCCGGTTGACATCAAGCCCCTTGTAGACGCCGGAGATAAAAAGCTTTTTGCCGAAGCCCTGCTCCAGCAGGTTGAACCCGGCATCAATGCGGTTGCTGCCGCCGGTCAGCACGACGACGGCGTCGAGCTTTTGCACGGGTTTAGGTGTTGGCATGGAGGATATGTCGTTGACGAAGGCCGACAGCCCCGCAAGCCAGCCCGCGAGGGCGAGGGTGATTGCAATAGCGACAATGATTTTTGTTGGGGATTTCAAAATGCCCTCATGGCAGCCGCGAGAGTTCCTTGAGCACGGTCGCCTGCGCCGTGAGGTGGGCGATGATGCTGCCGGAGACGAGCGGCAGCAGGAGCAGCGCCGCCCATTGCAGCGGCATCAGTTTCAGGTGCGGCAGGAAACTGCTCTCGATGGTATGCGTGGCCGCGCCGATGACGAAGAGCGTCACCAGCATGCAGCCGAGCCCGGCGAGCGCGCCGCGCAATGTGCCGCGCAATGTGTGCTGCCGGAACTGGCGGGCGATGTATTCGTCGCTTGCGCCGATCATGTGCAGTGTCTCGACCTCCGACTGGTGGATCAGCAGCTTGGAGCGGACAATGCCCGAGATCGTCACAACCGCCAGCCCGACGATGACGCCCGTGAGCAGCAGCATGAACAGGGTCGCGGTGTTAACCAGCGTCTTGACGTTGTTGAGCGTGTCGCTCTGGTTGTCAATGGTCGCATCGGGCTCGATGATTTTCAGGCTGGTGCGGAGTTTCGCCACATCGGCGTTGGGGGCGAGCTTGACATCAATCAGCGCCGGAAGCGGGATGGCATCAAGAGAGGCACTCCCCCCCGTGTCCTGTCCCAGCCACGGCTCGATCAGGTTCTTTATTTCCGGCTCCGAGAGCTGGCGTGCCGCGCTGACGGCGGCGTTGTTCTTAAGCATCGCCAGAACATTCCTGATGCTGTCCTCGAATTTCTGCTGGCTTTGCGGAGATATTTTTCCGCCATCTTCCGGGGGCAGCGGCGGCTTGATCTCGACTGTCAGCGTGCCGGAAAGGCCTGTGACCCATGTTTTGGCGAGGCTGGAGAGCCCGAAGTTGAGCGCCAGCGTCAGCGTCACGAAAAACACCATCAGACCGGTGACCCAGCTCACCAGCCCCGCGCCGACGCCTTCATCGAGGGAGATATCGTAAGTGTATTTTTTGGGATGATTGCCGGACATGTTCTAAGCCGCCTTTATTTGTTTTTTGTGGCGGATGTCGAGCATGCCGCTTTCAAGGTGCATCGCCGGATGCGGGAAGCTCTTGACGATGGCTTCGTTATGCGTGGCGATGACGACAGTGGTTCCGTGCTTGTTCAGTTCTTCAAACAGCGTGAGCAGCTTGAGGCCGATCGTCTCGTCGATGTTCCCGGTCGGCTCGTCTGCCAATAATAATTTAGGCCGGTTAATGATGGCGCGGGCGATAGCGATGCGCTGCTGCTCGCCGCCGGAAAGTGTCGGCGGGCGGGAGCTCATCTTCTCGCCAAGACCCACCCATTCCAGAAGTTCGGTGACATTTTTTTTGACATCCTTTTCGGATAGTCCGCTGACCCGGAGCGGGAGCGCTACGTTGTCGAAGGCGGAGAGGTGGTTGAGCAGGCGGAAATCCTGGAACACCACGCCGATCTGGCGCCGGATTTCCGGCAGGGATTTGCGCGACACGCTGGCGAGTTCCCGCCCGAAAATGGAAATGACGCCGCGCGTGGGTTTCTGGCCGACATAAAGCAGCTTCATCAGCGAGGTCTTGCCCGCGCCGCTGGGACCGGTCAGGAAATGGAACGAGCCGGGCTCCAGCTCGAAATTGATATCATGCAGGACTTCGGCGCCTGTACTGTAGCGCAAGCCGATATTGGAAAATCTGACCAAAGCCATAATGTCCTGCCTCTATACATTGTAATACTTTGCATGTTATCTTTATTTATGGTGCAATACCACTTGTTTTTGAGGCGTTATTCATGATTTTAACGTGTCCGCAGTGCCAGGCGCAATATAAGCTCGATCCCGCGAAGCTCGGTGCGGCGGGCAGGGATGTGCGTTGCGTTTCATGCAGCCATATGTGGTTTCAGATACCGGAAACTGCCGTGAGCGACGAATCGCAAAAGCTGCAAGCCGCTGTGCCGCCGGAGGCACAATCTATTACCGACGCCCTGCATACCATCCTCGAGAAGGATGATGCGGCTTTCGAGGCGGTTTTATCCACAGTCGCTCAAGGGGCGAAGCCCAAGGGACTGAAAGGGCAGGAGGCCATGGACGCTGTCATGCCGCGCGCCGTTGAGCCTGAGGTAAAAAGGTCGATGGTCCGGCAGGATGCGATGGTCATCACGCATAATCCTTTTGGACTGAGCGCAAATCTTTTTGGTGGCATGGTCTTTTTGCTGTGCAGCTTTTTGACGCTGGCGGTTCTTTTTGTGGGCAAGACTCCCATCGTGCGGCATTGGCCGCAGATGGCGTTGTTGTATAAGACAATCGGCTTTAGCGTCAAAGCGCCGGGCGAGGGGCTGCGCCTGAGCGAGATTACCGCCGAGCGGCGGATCGATGATCACAGCAAGTCCCTCGTCGTCGAAGGCAAGATGACCAATATGACGGAGCATGATATCGCTTATCCAACGCTACATGTGATCCTTAAAAATGACAGCGGCATCACCAAGACATGGGACCAAAAGCCGGGCGTGACGCAGATTGCCTCCGGCGATGTCGTGCCGGTCATGCTGCAACTTGATAATCCGCCCGAAGACGGTTCTACCGTCATGGTGCGTGTGAAAGAGGAGAAATAATTTATGACCGGTAAAACTATTCTGGTGGCGGACGATGAGCCTTCGGTGCGCGAATTTGTCGAGCGCGCGCTCACCTATGGCGGGTTCACCGTGACAGCCGTGCCGGACGGCAATGCCGCGCTTGAGGCGCTGGGAAAAAACAAATACGACCTGCTACTGACGGATATCGTCATGCCCGATCTTGACGGCATTTCGCTGTCGCTGAAAGTCGCGAAGGATTATCCGTCCACAAAAATCGTGATGATGTCCGGCTACGCCAACCAGCGCCAGCGCGCCCACAACCTCGACTTCCTCGCGCATGAAGTCATCAGCAAGCCGTTTACGCTGGATGAGATTGTGAAGCGGGTGACGGCGGCGTTGGGTTAATTATATCTAGCGCCCCAATTCCTTTTTTTGTTTCGTAGTAGGAGCAGCGGCTTTCGTCGCCGGTTGTCCGAGCTTGGTGAGATCCCTGACTTTTTTAAGCTCACCGACATAATTCTCATTTAATGAAAAACCGGGGTATCCTTGTTCCATAGCCGCTTTATTGCCCCAGTCGTTACTTGCCCTTTCATTAACGATAATTTGATCCATCAATGAAGAGGGTACTGGTGCATCCTTAGCCGTATTTCTCAGGCTCTTTGCGACATTGGCAATTCTTTCAGCAGCCTGTGTATGACCTTCTTTTGCGAGCATGTCAGCGGCCGTTTGATAATATCTTTTGGCAGCTTGTTCCAAACCATCTGCAAATTTAGGGCCCACTGATAAAGGAGCGTCTGTGTGATAGTGCTCTTTAATCGCTCTGGCTTCATGGCCCAGATATAATTGGGCAGCCTGATTTGTTGATTGGGCGGCTTTGAGGATGTCCGGATCACGAGGTGAGCCGACAAATTTGAAAGTTTTCTCGTAGGCTTCACTGCCATACTCAATAATGCCAAGTGTTTTGGAGTCAATTTTGGCACCGCTCTCAACAAGGTTCTTGTGCTCTGTAGCAAGATTCCTTGCTTTGGCAGCGGCCAGAAGAGTACGTTCTGCGGCCTGGGCAACAAGCAGGGCATTTTTTGTCTCGGGCGTAATGACGCCGAGTTCAAGGGCAATTTGGCCTGTTGGCTTGTCTTTGTATTCGTCCGGATGTTTGCCTGCAGCGTCAAAGAGTTCTTTAACACGTGTTTCGCCAATTACGTCTGCGATAATCTCGCCCATGAAACCATTCATGGCCGCGCGTGTTTTGCCTACAGTAGTTGCACCATTAAAATTATTATTCATAGTGTTTACTCCCTTTTTGAAATACCATAGTTAAATAATACCACCCCCCCCCAGTAATCTGTAAAGAGATTATTTTCAGATTATTGAAATGGTAATATATCTTATTGATATATATAGGAATATTTTCATCCTGAGCGCAGCGAAGGATCTCAGAGGCTTGCCGCAACATCCTGAGATCCTTCGCTGCGCTCAGGATGACAAGACGAGAAGGGAGACCTAAAACTGATCCAGCAACCGGTCAATATAATCCCGCTCGACTTTTTCGCGGGTGGGTTCGTTGGAGCGGTGGCGGAGTTCTTCGATGATTTCCTGCACGCGGCGGCGTTCTTTTTCGTCGGGGATTTTGATGTCCTCGTCCGACGTTTTTCCGTTCTGGCGGCCCAGCGGGTCGAAGCCTTCGCCGAAGCCGCTTTCACCCATGCCGCCGAAAGACAGGAGGGATTGCTGCATGCCCTCGGCCATTTTCTTGACGGCTTTGTCGAGGCCCTTCTGCAATTCATCCAGCGCGGTTTTCTGCTGCGGCAGGGATTGCTGTGTCAGACCTTTGCCGAGCGCTTCGATCGAGCCTTTCATGGCCTGATCCGCCTTGGGAAAATTATCGGGGATTTCTGTGCCCGTATCTCCCAGCTTGTGCAGCGATTGGCCGAGTTCGCCGCGGATGGCGGATTGCTCCTGCTGCAATCCCTTCATATCGGAGGGGTCGCCGGTCTTGTTGGTTTTATCGAACAATGATTGCTGGCGGTGAATGATGTCCTGCAAATTTTGCAGCTCCTGCATCTCCTTGGCCTGTTTTTCCTGCATCTGGTTAAATTTATCCATGTCGAGATTGTCGATGGAGTTTTTCAGGCTGTCGGCAAGCTTTTGCAGGTCTTCGCGCGAATTGGCCTGGTTCAGCTGCCGCATCTGCTCCAGCAGTTTGTTGATATCGAGGCTCTTCATGAATTTCTGCGCCATCTCTGGCGAGAGCACGGGCATCTTCTGGCCCTGCTGGAGCTTTTGCTGCATATTGAGCGCCAGAGCCTGCACGTATTGCTGCATTTTCTTCTTCACGTCGTCGAGCAGGTCCTGCATCTGCGCCCTGGTGGTGCTTTTGTCGTTGAGGGCTTGGGAGAGTTTTTGCAGGGCGTCGCTGAGTTCGCGCCGGGCGAGCGAGAGGCCGCTGTCCTCGATCTTGAGCGCGACATTCCACAGCAGTTCGGCGGTCGAGGCGGTGGCTTCGTCTCTGCTATCGTAGATCAGGCGCTTGACGGCGCTGCCGAGCGACATGAAGACGACGATATCGCCCTTATACAGCGCCGGATTGTTGGCGATCCCGGCGAGGGTGTTTGCCACGGCACGGCGATCAGGGGTCATATTGGGGGCGAGCAGGATTTTGCGCTGCGCGATAATTTTCTGCGCGAGCGGGCTGTTGAAGTGACGCTCTGGCAGGACGAAGGAGACAGGCTTGCTGTCCGTCTTGTGGCCGACGGCATCTTCGGCTTCAAGCCACATTGATGCCGTCGCTCCCGCCGAGGGGTTCGCCGTCAGGTCTTCGGTGTAGCTGGTGTCATCAGGTGAATTTGTCGGCGGCATATTGAAGCTGTAAGCTTTGCCATTCACGGCGACAAGGCCGGTCAGTTTGGTGACGCCGTGATCGTCTGTCGCCTTGTAGGTGATCTTGACGGTGGCGCGTGGCGTCGGTTCGATTTTTGTGATGCTCACTGTCGGCGGTGTATCCGGCAGCACGGTGAGCGGCCATTGCCCCAGACGGCTGAACCATGAACCAAGGCTCAATGTGCCGCTTTGCTGCAGCGGCATTTCGAGAGTGTAGTTGCGCGGCGCGGCTTCCGTCAGAGCGTATTTCTGTCCTGCATAGCTCAGGCGCGGCGCGAAGTGCAGGCCGGAGAGGCGCAGTTTCAGCACGCTGCCGGCGGGAACGGTGAGCGGGCTGTCATGCGCGACAAGACCCTGTTTGGTGGTGGCGAGAAACACCGTCGCTTCCTGCGTATAAGCCGGCGGCGTAATCCACAGGTCAAGCGCGATGGTTTGTTTATCGACAAGGCTGCTGAAATCCGGCGTCACGGACTGATAAAGCCGTGCGCCCGCCTCACGCTGCGCAACAGCCAATCCAATGGCCAGAAAAGCAACCGCAACATACCGCAGTGCAAAGCGGTCGCGGCTGGCAACATTCGGCTGAGGCGTGTAAATTTTCAACTGGCCAAGGGCGAGCGCGGCGCGTTGCAGGTGCTTTTGCCAGAGGCTGAGGGATTCATCCGAGAGCCCTTCAGCGGGGGTATCATGCAGCGTTTGCAGCGGGCGGTGATCGAGCGTGCTGGCGTGTTCCATCCGCCGCTCGACATCATCGCGCGAGGGGAAGGAGAAAGGGGAGTGCGTGCGCAGCAGCGTTACCGTTAACGCGACCGCATAACCCGCGAGCAGCAGCAGATGCCAGCCCGTCCCGAGATACACCGGCAGGTTAAACAGCGCCAGCGCCGCAAAAACCAGCGTCACGCTGACCGTCGGCCAGAAACGGTTCCAGAAGCGCTCCCACAGGAGGCTCAGGGTGCTGGCTATGAGGATGAGATGGTATTTCACGCGAGCCAATCCGGTATCAGATCATTATTCACCACATCCTCTATTCTCTGGCCAGTGCGGATCAGGTCGAACTGGTCGTCGCTGACCAGCACTTCTGGGATCAGCGGGCGGGAATTGTAGTTGGAGGACATGGAAGAACCATAGGCACCGCTGGCCATGATGGAGAGCAGGGCGCCCGGCTCCATGCGCGGAAATTCCGCATCGGCGAGGAAGATGCAACTCGACTCGCAGACCGGCCCTACGACATCGTATTTCGTCATGATCCCCTTTGCCGGCGCTTCGTTGCACGGCAGGATAGGGTGGTAGGCATCGTACATCGACGGGCGCATCATGTCGTTCATCCCGGCGTTGACGATCAGGAATTTTTTGGCCTGTCCCTCCTTGATGAACTGCACGCGGGTGAGCAGCACGCCCGCATTGCCCGCGATCGAGCGCCCCGGCTCCAGTATCACATGCACATTCAGCGGCAGGATGATATCGCGGATCAGCGCGGCGTATTTTTCAAGGTCAATCGTCGTTTCATCCTTGTACCGGATGCCGATGCCGCCGCCGAGGTCGACGGTGGTGATGACGTTGCCTTGTGCCCGGAGTTCAGTCACGAGTTGCGCCACGCGTTTGAAGGCTTCCTCGAAAGGGGCGAGGTCGGTGAGTTGCGAGCCGATATGGACGGCGACGCCGGTCGCGGCGATACCCTCCATATCCTTTGCCTTGCGGTAGAGCGCGGGCGCGGCGGCGATATCGATGCCGAATTTGTTTTCGCTCAGGCCGGTGGTGATCTTGGCGTGGGTTTTTGCGTCGACATCGGGGTTGACGCGGATGGCGATGGGCGTGCTTTTCTTTTCCTTCGCGGAGATTGTCGCGATCAGGTTCAGTTCCGGCTCGGACTCCACATTGATTTGCAGCAGGCCGTTCTTGATCGCGCGGGTCAGCTCTTCCTCGGTTTTGCCGACGCCGGAGAACACCATTTTCTTTGCGTTGATGCCGGCCTTGAAGGCGCGGTACATCTCGCCGTTGGAGACGACGTCCGCCCCCGCGCCCATCCTGGCGAGCAGGCGGATGACGGCCTGGTTGCTGTTGGCCTTGCAGGCGTAGCAGATGGTGAATTTGTCCTCGGCGGTGATATCGCGCATCGCCTTCTGGTAGGCATGGAAATTATCGGCCAGCTGTTCTGCGGAATAGCAATAGACCGGCGTGCCGTATTTTTCGGCCACCTGTTCCAGCGGAACATTCTCCATGTGCAGCTTGCCTTTTTTATATCCGGTAAAACTCATTGTTGCTGCTGGCTTTCTGGTTGAGGTTTGGCTGGTTGTGGTTTGGGATCGGTAGACGGATCCGGATAGGTTTTCGGGAAGGTGTCCTTCGAGACTCCGGGCGGCGGCGAAACCTTGCCCGGCTTGATGCCGCACCCGCCGACTGCCACCAGCGCAAGCGCCAGTGAAAGGTGGAAGGCCAAGGGGAAGGACGGCACTGTTAATTTCATAGAACCCTCTTTATAGTACATCATGTTTTTCATTGTGGAGGGAGTTTCCGTGACGGTAAAGCGTCAAGTTTTGTTTTTTCTTTTTGCGGCGGCTGTGCTGGCGTCTTATGTCGCAATCAGGACGATAACGGGCGGGACAGGGTTCGAAAAACATGTGCCTTTACCGCGATTACCCGCTGTTTCATTTTACGACAAATCGGGGACGAAGGTAACGCTGGATGATTTCAGGGGTAGGGTGGTGCTGGTGAACCTCTGGGCGACCTGGTGTCCGCCCTGCATCGCCGAACTCCCCTCGCTTGATCGGCTGCAAAAGATGCTGCCGGAGGATAAGTTTGCTGTTGTTGCCATTTCGATGGACACCACGTCGATGGAAGCTGTTGCTGGATTTTTGAAAAAACGCAGTGTTAAAAATCTGGATGTCTATTGGGACAAAGACCGCCAGCTGCCGCTGAAGTGGAAGTATGACGGCTTGCCAACAAGCTTTTTGCTCGACCGCGATGGCAATGTGATGAAGCGGTATGACGGGCCGGTGGTGGGAGATATGTTGAATGAAGTTAAAACGCTGGTTTTGAAATAAACGTCTTTACCAATTCCTAACCCTACCCGTATCCACATGCACGAAATCACTCGACGGATAATAGCCCACCCCGCCGGATTTCAGCCGGATACCCGCCCTGTGCAGCGAGTTGAGGCTGGTGCCGGGGAGATTGATGTCGATGGCCTGGCCCTGCATGTGCAGGCTGCCGCGGGCGACGCCGTTGGTGGTTTCGCGCAGCATCGCGTTGGTGTGCGGCGAGCGGTAGCCGGAGAAAACGTTGAAGGGCGTGAAGTTGTCGAGACGCCGCTGCACGACGTAGAGGATGTCCATCAGGCGCGGGTCGATGGGGAATTTGTCGCCGGTGCGGTAGTCGCGCAGCACGGTCTTGATATCGCTGAAGGCTTCGGGAATATATTCCCCGTCATACCAGTATTCGCCCTTGAAGCTTTCCTGTGTGTGCAGGTTGGTGAAGTGCATGGTGCGGCCTTTTTTGGCGATAGGCTCGTCATCTTCATCGGCCATTGCCAACCCTGGCGCCAGTGCAGGTGTCCAGAATCCCAGCGCGGCTGTGAATAGCAAACCATGTTTTAAAAATCCGCGGCGGTCGGCCTTATAGGCGGCGGCTGCCTCATTATTCTTGAGGATGAGATCATCCATTTAGAGCTACTCCGTTTTTGTTAGAACCCCGTATCCCAATATTAATTAGTACATCTTAATATTAGCTTATCAAAAAAATCAATTCCCTGAAATAAAATCATACATAGCCATAATTCCTATTATATCATGGGGATAGTTAAAAATCCTCATGTGACTCTTTGGAGCCGGTTTTTGCCTTGTCGCGCAGGGTTTTAGCCTCCTGAATGGCTTTCCGGAACGCTATAGGCTCTTCAATCAGGTCCGGCAGAATGACTTCACCCACGCCCATGCCGCGGATGATAATTGTGCCATAACCCCAGATACGTCCCCAGACGCCCTGGCTGACGGAAACACCCTCAATACGATCCACGCCAATTTCACCGACGTGACGGGCGATGAGGCCTTTTTTATAAATTATGCGCTCATTTGTAACAGCAATTTCAGTGGTTGCCTTGATGATCATCAAGTGCGCAAACAAGAACAGGCCGAGCAGGAAAAAGCCCAGAATGGAGAAGCGCAGCATAGGATGCAGCTGCCAGAGAATATGTTGGTAGCCGCCATACTCCATAACAATTTTATGCCACGCTTTATCATACATTGCAGGTGGCATGTTATCGTCATAAGTTTCACGGATTTTAGAGGATACTACCCACCAGATAGCGCCAGAACCGATGAAAATGCCGAGCGCGAGGCCAAACAAAATCCAGAACACGGCGCGCACTGTGTACATCCAGTGAAACGTTGTACCCGCCAGTATTTCTTCTCCCGGCCCCAGTGATTGCTGGACATAAAGCATTATTAAATTCCCCCAACCAGAATTTAATGATAGCGCCCTTTGGTTAACGATCTATAAAGACTAGAGGTATTGGCTTCTAGCGGTCCATCACGCGGCGGGAAAGCTTCTCGACTTCCTTCTGCACCGCCTTTTCGATGATGGCGGGGAGGTTCTGGTCAAGCCAGGTTTTAATAAGCGGTTTCATCAGGTCGCGGGTCATTTCTTCAAGCGTCACTTTACCGGCAGGATTGGATTTCTCGGTTTCAATAGCGACATTGCTGGCGAGAATTTTCGACAGGGAATCCGTCACGGCGGTAGCTGTTTCCGGCGACATCAGGCTGCTGGCTTTTTCTTTATCTGTCATGGGGCTATCCATCATTTCGATTGTAACGGGTAAGCCAGGTGCGACTTTATCCGTCAGGTCAAGGGGGGTGGGTTTGTTGACCACCGGCTTTGCGGGTGGCTCGGGCTTCAATGTCGGCTCATACTTTGGGGACGGCTCAGGCTTCAGTGAAAGCGGCACGGGAGCGATAACAGCTTCCTTGACGGGCTCAGGCTTTGCTTCCGGAGCAGGCTTTGCCTGGGGTTCTTCCGAATCCTCAGAAATAATCTGGCGTATTGACTCCAGAATTTCCTCGATAGACGGTTCCTGTTCTGCTTTCACTTCTGCCATGGGCAAGTGTTCACCTGATGATTCACATGAAGATATAATAGAAAGCTAGGGCATCGTGATTAAAAAAGCGAGTCAGATTCTTCACTTATCCCCATGAAAAGAACGGCCAATAATTTGATATCAAGGTTCTGGAAATTTATAAGGGATATTTAAAGTATTACATTAGGACAGTGTGCTTTTTCACGGGAATTGCCTCGCAACCTTGAAGCCGACCTCTTTGGTACGGTTGTCTGGTTCGTCACCCAAGTTGAAATCTGATTGTGCTATGTGCCAGTAGTTAAACCATGGCCCTGCCGACCATCCGTTCATTTCAAATAAAACGCTGCCCCTTATTCCATGACCTGTACGCTGGTGGCTTACTATATTCGGCAATAGCGGATCAGTATCAGACAGGTAACTCTTCTCCGTCCCTTCGGTGAAAATATCGTATTCGAGGTTGGTGGCAATTCTGGACCGATCCGTCAGCCTGAAGCGATCTGTGAGCCCCACAGGTATGTATTGGTACGTACTCTGCCTGCGGTATCCGGGGGTGGGGAAATGATCCAAATCGTTGAACAGATACCGAAACCCGTATCCTGTATAGGGGGAAAGAGCCATGCGATCGCCGATGTAATCTTTTCCAACAAGCGCCCGTATCTCCCATAGCTTAACAGGCTGACGAGTCGCTGTTCCGGTTGCACTGCTGTAATCCAGCCGGCCTCTGGCATAGCGGCCCTCGCCG
>Ga0206918_1106_pt2 | contig 16209 bp, 12 predicted proteins | sample Alteio_BWOrgHeat_69_FD_152950 | JGI IMG/M metagenome (GOLD analysis project Ga0206918, IMG submission 152950) | Enriched cells from forest soil in Barre Woods Harvard Forest LTER site, Petersham, Massachusetts, United States -... | ecosystem: Environmental > Terrestrial > Soil > Temperate forest >... | reverse complement strand
GTGAAATAGAGCGCAGGCACGAAAATAACGCCGCCGCCTACGCCCAGCAGTCCCGACAAAAATCCGCCGACTCCGCCGACAGCGAGCAGCGTCAAGACAAGACTGGCATGAGAGGCGATCCCGGGGGACATCATTTTTTCCGTCATACATAAGGTATAGTTCCCTTCTACAAGCAAAAGAAGGATACGTCACTCTTTTTTCCCGCTGGAAATTTACGAAAAAATATGGTATCAATTGCAAGATAAGAAAAATGAAGGAGTTCACAAGCATGGCAGCCACAGCAGTATCCGACCGCGTCTCCCACGCTATAGTCTGTCCGCCGGGAAGAAACCTTGCGGCAGCAGCATCCATCGGCGTGCCGGATGACGCGCGCGCTGCCGCACAGCACCAGAAGTATGTCGAGGCGCTGAAACAATGCGGGGTTGAGGTCACGGCGATGGTTCCTGATCCCGTGTTTCCCAATGCCTGCCTTGTCGGCAATATGGCCGTTGTGACGGAATATCTCGCCGTGATCGGCAATTTTAACAACCACAGCCCGCGTCAGGGTGAGCAGAAAAGCGTTGCCTCAGCTCTTGCCGGCGACAAGTTCCTGAAATTCATCACCGCGCCCGGCTTACTCGACGGCGACGACGTGCTGCGGATAAGCAATCACTTCTATATCGGCTTGTCCGACTACACCAATCAGGAGGGTGCAGCACAGCTCGCCTTCTTCCTCAAGGAATTCGGTTACGAGGTGACGGTGCTGGAGCAGGCTCCCGAAAACTCCGTCCGGCTCAACACCGCCGCCACTTATCTTGACCACAAATGCCTGCTGATCCGCGAGGAACTGGCGCGCAATTTCGCGTTTCTTGGCTTTGACAAGGTCATCGTTCCGCACCGCGAGCGCGGCGCGGCAAGCGCATTGATGATTAACGGTACGTTGTTGCTGCCGGCAGGCTACGCCGAAACCGCCGCTGCCGCGAAGGATGCCGTTTCTTCCGTCATCGAGATCAATGTTTCCGAATTTGAAAAGATGGGCGGCGGGCTCAAAAACCTCTCCCTGTGCCTGCCGAAAATCGCGAAAAACGGGCCGGTAGAACTGCCAGACCTGTCGCGCCGGCAAAAATCTGCTGCCTGACAAAGACCCGTGCTTACAAACGCGTTATCGCGTTTGGATCCTCCGCCGGTTTTTCATCCGGATTTACCACCTTCTCCACGACCTCTTCCTGTTTTTTCGGGTCCTGGCTCTGCAACATCGCCAGACTGACTTTGGTTGAGCCAACCATCTCTTCAATGATCTTCTCAATTACGCCGGTGACGGTCGCTTTATCAGAATCTGCACCCTTCTCGGACAATTCCACGACGCGGCGGCGGATTTCCGTCCGCGCGGAACCGCCCGGAAAATTGGCCGCCAGCAGCCTGCGGGCCTGTGCGGCGCCCAGCCGTGCATATAATTTATTTCGAATGAGAACGTCCTCGACGGAAGTCGAGAAGGCCCAGATCTCGATGGGCCCCATCGTGTTGATAAGGAACTGCTCGCAGCGCCCGTCCGTCGTCCCGAGGACAAGCAGCAGCGGCGCACCGCTCGCTTTGGGGCCCGTCAGCCTGTGGCGCACGACCCAGCGCGCCGTCTCGGTCAGGCCGAAGCGTTTCTGTATGGCATCCACGGCGTTGTCAGAAATGGCCGCTCCCAGAATCCATATGCCGGTCGCGAGGTCGACCATGTTGTCGTCGAAGTCCTGCAGCATCTGCGACGACAGCATGATCTGGATACCGCGCTTACGGCCCTCACGCACGTCACGCACCAGTTGGCTCCGCACGGATTTAGAGCCGCTCGTGCGGTGGAACTCGTCGTAACACAGGCGTTTCGGCGTTTCGGCGAAATCCTGCAGCCTGCGTTCATGGAACGGCCTGTACTTCGGCGCCATCTGCTGCAGGGCTTCCTCGTTGATCCACCACGGCGTCACCAGCGCATGACGGGCCAGCATGTACATGATGGCGGTCTGTCGGTCGGAGGTCACATCACCCTGCGGGCACACGTCGGCAAGATCCAGCGAACATACGCGGACGTCGCTGAGCGAAAACCGCGTGACCTGCGCCAGGATCGGGAACTCGCGCACGGAAGACGTTATCATCCGCTCGAAGGCATGGATGACGCTCTCGGCGCTGGTGCCGATGGAAGTCTTGTCCAGCAGGTTCTGGATCTGCGGACGCCGCGCCGCAGCAACGGCGTCGCCCAGCATAGGCACTGCATAACGTTGCGCAAGCATGGCTTCATGAAAGAGCCCTTTATCGAAGAGTACATCGACGGCATCCCACCAGTAGGCATCCGGCTGAAGGGTAATGTTATTCTGGCGCAATGCCGCGTCCACTTCGTGGTTGACCCGCGGCAGGTAGGGCCGCGGCTCGGCGTTGGCGATATTGTCATCCCGCCAGCGGAACATCTCATCCACCACCATCCCTGCCAGCTGCGGAATGCCGTCGTAAGGGTCCGTTTGCCCTGCCGGCGTGCAGAGCAGGGTCATGAGCTCAATCAGGAAACTGCGCTCCGTCACCTGCGGGTAACGCATGCCCAGCTTGGTATCGTAGGGATTGATCGCGTATTGCGGGGTCATCTGCAGGTTATATGAGGCCGCTTCATGCCGCCGGTGCGGCGGCAGCGCGTCTTTCATCAGGGAGATCAGCCCGGCCGAGGACGGGCCGATATCGATAACCGCCACGAAAGGCAGTTTCGAGATACCCGCAGTAAGACAGGTACCCAGGTTCAATGTGTTCATCAGGACGGATTTACCGCCCCCGGGCTGGGCTAGCACAAGATCAAACCAGGTCGTCGTGACATTGGTTCCCGTCTGGTACGGCCATACCCGGCCATCCTCCGTCCTGAACAGGATGGAACCCCCCGTGAACGGGCTCGAGGCGCGCTGCCAGGGCACCATCTTCATCACTTCATAAAGCGGCGCCACGCCCGGCGGAGCGGTGGAAGAACATGAAAGACCGAGCGCGGAGGACATCACGCAGGCCAGGGGGTCTCCCGCGAGCTGTGATACCTGGCAATACCCCCAGCTTTCCACGGCCTGCATCAGTTCCGACAGCCTGCCTTCGACAAGTTCCAGATCGTTTTTCGGCCCCCATGTGCAGAAGGACATACGCAGTTTCACGACCGGCTCGCTGCGGGCCATAATCTGCAGGGCTTCAAGGGACTCCTTGATCTGCTTGTTCTCGGCATTGGTGACGGCCAGGACCGCAGACAAAAATGCCTGCATCGCCATGCCCTGGATGCCGCCGCCCTCGATAAAAATGGACATACGGAACGGCGTCCGGGTCGCCGCCAAACGGTTCAGAAAATACGGGAACGGCAGCGGATCCTGCGGCCCCAGCACCATGTCAACACCGCCCCAGATATACCTGCCCATTTCAACCATATGGTCGTTAATGAGGAGAGCGGAATGCTGTGCCAGTTGCTGCGGCAGGCTTGGCCAGAGCATCTGGGACACATCCCCCTTGTGCTCCAGGGCGCGCGCAGGAATAGTATCCCCTGGCAAACAGGCCTTCCAGCTGCTGTCAGCGCTGCTCTGGTACAAGTTGACGCGTATCGCGCGCATGGCGTCATGCACTTCCATTTCTTCAGCCTGTATGCCCATTTCCTTGAGAGCAGGCACAATGGCGGCGATCAGGCTTTTGTGACGGGTCCGCAGGGCCTCGACGGCGGCGAACGGATACTGCGCATCCGGCGCCGTCACCCATTTACGCTTGCGGGCATGTTCTTTTTCCCGCGCCAGATCCGACTTCGTCAGGATCACCGGGCGCGTCCACAATGCGAAATAAATTTCCTCATGCGACAGGTAGCTCGCCAGATTCTTCCCGCGTTCGTCAAAAATATCGTCGATTTCAAGATCTATATTCCGCGCCGCCTCGCGGTTCGGACGCAGCAGCATCCTGATTTCTTCAGTGATGCGGTCAGGATTCCGCATGAAATAAATCTGCATCGCATGTCCGGGCCGGTCAAACCGCGCGCCAAACTTTACAACGGAGTCCGCCAGGATTTTTTTGTATTCCGCATCGCCAATGATCTGCCGTGCGCCGTCAACACGGACAATCGTCATAAGCGACCCGTCGGAGGCGGCAAACGACACGTCATCGTCTGACGTCTCCAGGCGTATGAAAGATTCCACCGGTTGACGAAACGTTTTTACAAAAGGGCCAAGGAACTTGTCTATTATACTCATAACTGAAACCCACAACCAGAAACCAAAAAATATTATAGCTGTTTTGGCACTGATGGGTAGACTATATTTCTGGCTTTCTGGCTTCTGATCTCAAGCTGCCGGCTTCAGGTCCCTGATCTGATAAAACAATTCAACCCATTTACGCGGCGGCAGGTCCCCAAAAGGGCCTTCCTTGGATCGCCAGAAAGCCAGCACTTGCGGAAACTGGTTGAACTCCAGGTCACCCTCCTTGATGATACGCCGATCCAGCGGCAGTATGCGGAAACCCTTCAGTTTATTCAGGCGCAGTTTATATTCATCAGCTTCCAGAAAATCCTGCAAGACGGTAGAGAGTATCGCCGGGCTGTCCGTGCCAAGGCGATTAACAGCCGCCTCCTTGCGGGCCAGCAACGCTTCCATAGCATCACGCGCCGCATCCGCCATGGATCCGCGCGAAATCCGCGCGACATAAATTGCGCGGCAAACATGGTGTAAAAGCGCCTGACCTATTTCCGGTAGCCAGATAATCGCCCCTGACTGCATACGGCCAATTTTTTCCAGATGAAAACACTGGTGGCAGAAGACGCAGGCCGTAGCATAATCGTCAGGCTTTATGTCCCGATCCTTCTGCCCGATAAAATTTATTTCCTGATATTTACGCGACTGGAAACCACAGTAACGGCAGGTATGATCATCCCGCGCAAGCACCTTGTCCCTGAAACCATCAGGCACTTTGTGGACATCGGGCGGAAGAACGCGCCCGGCACCAGATAAATAACCAATGCCGGGCGTCAATCTCAGGTAAGTCATCAAATAAAGCCTTCGTTTTTAACCGCCGGCGTATGGTGTCGGAGGAGCGAACATCCCCGTCTGCCCGAACGACGATCCGGCGCCAGCAACACCCGAGATGGAAGTCATCATCGACTGTGTCAGGTACGGAAGGGCCAGCAAACCGCCGCCCGCGCCAAGACGGACCAGCCCGTCTTTCAACGGCACTTGGCCTGGATTATCAACGTGGCCTTTCAGTTTGAATACGCCCGCGACACCAAGGCCGATACCGCCAACGTAAGCAACCGTCTCAATCAAGCTCGGCAAACCGCCGGCCGCAAACGTGATGTTCGAGGCCACGTTTTGGAATGTCGCATTCGAGCCGGTCGCAAAAGCGCTCGCTCCATTGCCCACCAGCATACCCGCGGTCATGACGGCTGCAAGCCTGTGGTTCACTTTTGATTTGTTCATATCTTCTCTCCCTGTTTGATTTACACACACATATCAGTACATAGTCTCTTCAGTCTTTGTCTCTTCGTCTTTTTAAAAATCTCCGTCCAAGAGTAACATATTCAGGCTTTACCTCCTATTGAAATGTAATGCCGGCTACATTCACAGTCTTCTGGAGGACGTTGACGAGATCCCCCAAATTGATCGCCAGCGCACCGCCAATCAGAAACGTCAGCCCCTGTGCAAGAGTTGCCTGAGAATTGCCATCGGCAAAAGATTTTAAGACAAACCACCCGCGTATAAAAGCAATGTAGCCCACGATCATAATAAAGATCATAAGGGACTCGATCACCGGCGCGACAATAGCCTCATCTGCAGCAGGGAGGACATTCTGTGAGATAGTCGCATAAGTACTAACAACATTCGTGCCGAAAAGGCTGCTGGAAAACACTCCGATCATCTGTCCCACAGAGAACAGGGCGCCGGAAGCAATGAATGTCATGAGGGTGCCAATGCCAGCGGGACCACGCGGCCCCTCCTGCGCCGTTTTCGTCATGCGTGTGATGGCCGTGATCAGCAGGAGGATTGCAGAAATGTAGGCGAAACCTATGAGCATGTAAGTGGCCGGTCCGGCAATATTGCCGATAAACTGAATGACCATTTCGTCGAGGCCGCCGATGCCGGGATCCTGGTGGGTGCTTGTGAACCCCACAACAGGGGCGCCAGTGCCGAGCAGGTTTGCCATGACAGCACTGCTCATGAAGGGCAGGGAAAACAACATGCCTCCTGACAAGAAGTGCTTGACCGCAGTGCTAAGCGGGACATGGTTGTTTTTATCGCCATCCACATGGTCTTTAAACATGAAAACACCCCGTGCTGAAAATATGAGCCCCAGCACATAAGCGGCAGCGGAAAGCAGGGAAGGAAAGGCGCTCCATGATGTCGTGAGTTGGTTAAGCACGCCGCCAACAGTAGTAACCTGAGCTTCGGCCTGCGTCGTCATAACCAGAGACGCGGCAAAAGAAAACCAGATAACCCTACTAAGAAGGCGAATAGTCATAAAAATACCCCCGTATTTTTAACCCACTCAAAAAACTACATATACCTCTATTAAAACACTTTTTTACTAAAGGTGCAAATTCCGTATAGCAATAAAATAACAAAAAATACGGCAAATACATGATTAATAATGTAAAAATTTAATGATTGCAGACTTATGCAATGAATAGAATTAAAGGTAAATTCAGCGAAAACTTGAACATCATTTTCATTATTGGCTGATTCTACCCTTGGTTCCGTTGACCACCCAATAGCCAGATGAATCCATAATAATAGACGTCACTTTACCAATTCCCGTCAGAGAATCGCCTGTCTCGACCATATGGAGATCGTCGGAGCCTTTTGGGGCGACCCAGGCGACACCGGGCTTGGCCGCCTTCAATACCCACTTAACAGCGACAGTATGCCGCGACTTGGGCACGTGCTTCGCCTTGTGATGATGATGTGATGATTTATGCTCCTGTTTGAACGCAGTCACCGGAACCTCTTGTTCTGCAGAGTTTTCCGCCGCGTCCTCTTTTACAACGGCTGCCTGCTGCAGCTGCGTGATCGTTTTCTCCAGATCATCTATTTTTTTCTGCAGTTCTTCCACCTTGGCCGTCTGCGCGGCAGGTGAAGGAGACCCCGCTCCGTTGAACCCTGTCTTGCCTGACACAGTATTTATTCCGGTTTTATTTATCTCAGCCTCATCCACGGACGGAATGGCGACCGACGGCATAGGCTCTCCCTTTTTAAGGGCTGGCGCTTTAACCGGCGGCTGCAACTGCGGCTGCCCAGAACCCGGTGCGGACGCCGTCGGCGAGAACGTTGACGGAGCCGCGAATGGAGGAGGAGAAGGCATTGACGGAACGGCAGGCGGCGGCATGCCTGGAATACTCCCCGGCGCTGCCGATGGCGGAATTGCCTGCGGGGATGCAGCACCGCCCACATTTGTCAGTTGCGCGGAAGGCGGCGGCACCTCATTCACAATTGGTGGCGAAGCGGGCGCCGTCATGGCAGCTCCCTGCGGCAGCGGAGGAATAGCTGCAGGTAAAAAATTGTTTGAACCCGGTCCAGATACAATAGCAGGAGGCGCAGGCGCAGATGGCGATAGGGCGTTACCGTTCCATGCCTGGGAATTGGCACCGGCCTGCTGCGACGGCATCACAGGCGAAGCCATATGACTTGTTGCGGCATGATGTGACAGCGGAGAGAGAGACACGTCCGCCTGTTTCGGCGGCGCATGATGGGAAGACATCATGAAATAGGCTCCGCCGCCGACCACGACGACCACAACGGCAGCGGCCTTCATCAGGACGCTCCTGTCGATAGTTTTCATTGGATCAGAAGATCCCTTCGCAGCGCCTCCCGCCGGATTATCGGCGGGGGCCGACAGTTCTTCTTCGGGGGGCGTGGCCTCCAGTTCATGATCCAGGTCTTCAAGGTCGCTCATTTTCCAGCATCTCCGGTTGTCACGGTATTAGTAAAGAAAACACCCATCGTGGTTCCCTGGGCAATAATGATTGTGGGCGCCTTGGACGCATCCTTGCTCAGGTCAGTGCCAATAGCCGTGGCGGCTGAGGTAATGCCGGCAAAAAGACTTTGTTTGGGCGAAGGTGGCGGCGTCGATGTTGCTACCCCGACTCCCTGAACCGCAGTCTGGTTCTGGCCGGTTGAGGAAAGCGCCGAGCTATATCCCGTCAGGAATGATGCCGCCGCAGGCAGCACATAGCGCGAGAAATAGTGGTGGTTCACATCCGTCGCTTCCACACCCGGCAGCGTCGTGTTTTCGTCCAGCGCAACGGCATCGATCTTATAGCTGACGGTATCCTTCACGACGGTCTTGAATTCGAGGGCCATGCATTGGCAGTCCTGATTAGCTGTGAGCTTGCCGATAAGCCGGCCGCCGGTAAAGGGCCCGGACAACATCTCCGCCAGCACCGGCCCGGGCAAATCTGAATTCAGCGTCGTTATCAGCTGTGCATAGGCTATAGACCCCGCCGCCACGAGAACCTTCTTGTCCGTGGTGGAGCCAGTCGTGCCGGTGCCGTTCGCCCCGTTGTCCGTGCCCACGCCTCCGGTGGCAGCCAGTTTTGCTTGAGCAGCCTTCTCCGTCTTCATCACTTTATAAGGGGATTCTTCCGCCGTAATAACTTTGAGGTCCGATGGCTTCGGCGTCTGAGCATTGGTAAGCGCACGCATCTCTTCGGCAAAGTGCTTCGCCAGGTTAGGGTCCGGCTTTACCTCCTGCGGACGGATTGGCTGCACCAGTGGCACGACTTCCGGCGCCGGCGCCTGGTTTTCCTCATCGACCGCCTCTTTCGCGGCCTTCATCCGGCCCGCGTCAGCCACCCTCTTCCATTCTTCCAGCACATCGGATCTGGGTGCCTCGGGCATCGGCGGCACTTTAAGGCCGCCGTTATTGGCGATAGCGATCGGTATGTCCACATGGCTCAGGCCCTTATTTGCTTTTTCCTCCGCATCCTTCCTGTTCGCATCTTCCATGCGTTTGCGGTATTCCGGGTCAACATCTTTCTCCGCCGGCGTCTGCCTTGCCGTGGGGGTCACGTGTATTTTCGACGGAGCCCCTTCCTCACTCGAAAAGACGACATACGCGCCCAAAGCGACAACCAGCGCCAGAACGATGGCGATAATTTTCAGCGGCGGGTTATTATCCCATATTTCCTTCAGGGAAGGCTTCTCTGCGTGCTCCTTCTCGAAATCTTCCGGTGTGTCTAAATCATCATGTTCATCAATCATGGGGTCACCTCGCTGGCGGCGATAGAGGCACGCACCACTCTCCCCTCATCAGAGAGGAGAACAACAGGCGTGTTATTGAGCACATAGACATTCATTCCATCGGCGGACGCAACACTGGAACTCCAGGCGGGCGACAGCAGCGTCAACGGCGTGCGCAGATACATACGTCCGGACACACGCCACGCACTGCTGCGGCCGTCGGTGCCTTCGACCTTGAGCTTCTCGGCGCCGGACGGCGCGGTGCCGTCAAGAATCTGGACAAGGTTTTCATCCGTGCCGACGACGCTTTTTAGCCCGCCGTGTTCGATCAGCGGCACCTTGGCGAGCGGCCCCGGTCTCGGTATCCGCACGTCAAGCCTGTAATCCACCACATCCATGCCTGTATTCAATGTAAATGTAACCACCGTTCCCAGGTCCACAAGACGCATCGAAATATTGCCCATTCTGTGCGCCGTCTTCGGCGTGATGCGCACGACATTACCGCCTTCTTCCGGCGGCGTAACTTGAAATTCTCCGGCCCAGCTCACATCCTGTATAGGCCAGGGGGCACCGGTCGAGTCCAGAAGAGTCAGCGTGGTAACACGCCCCGGCGATGTTCTGATGATGGGCGGCACTTGGGTGGGGTCGAGGGATACAGTTTCGATCCTCACTATAGGAACCGGGTCGGTAATGGGTGTTTCGGCGGCCTTTCGACTTACCTCGAAAGTATCAAGCGTTTTGCGGATTTCTTCCGGCGACATGGGCAATAGTTCCTGGAGCGCCTCATCAAAAATCTGCTCGTCAAATTTTTTCCTGCGCGCCGCTGTTTTTGCATCTATATCCGCCTGTGTCTCTACAGGTATCTGCATGTTCAGGGCGTTCGCGGTGGCCGGCATCTGTCTGCCCAGCGGCAAATTTCCTGCAGGACCCAGGGGGTTGGCGGCGGGATTGGCGTTAGCTCCCGCGCCGGCAGATATCGGGCTGCCCAGCGTCGGGGCGGCAGCGGGTGCTGCAAGGGCAGCAGGAGGAGGAGGCATAGCCGCAGCATCTGGCGCAGTTTGTGGTTGCATGGCATTGCCCGGATTGACGCCGGTTTTTTTCTGAAACGCCTGCAGTTCCTTTTCAAATTCATCCGAGCTTTGGGCGAAAGCCGCAGAACCGGCTGCGCACAGCAGCGCAATTACCGACAAGCTCAACAGCAGACGTTTCATCCAAGATCCCCTTTCAAGGAAACTTCACCGCCCGGTCAGGCAATGCACTCGACAGGCAGGCCCAAAAAGCAACCCGTCCCTTTTCATTTCCATTTATACCTAATAACTGCAAAAAAACACACGATTTTTTAATCAAGATTCCATTGACTGATTCCCACGCCACTCGGGTTTTCCCCCGTCGGCATTCTTTCGATCACCATGTGTACTTTCTTCGAGACCGGCTCTACATCGCTGCCGGCGCGGAAAGTGATCAACAGCGGCACATCAATCATCCAGCCCGGTTTGCCATTTGCCATCAATCCCTCCTCCTTCGGTTCGGGCGGAGACAGGGGAACCGTCGTGGCGATCTGTTGCGTTTTCTGTATCTCTTCAACAATTTTTGACAGTGTCAGCGCTTTTTGGAAAGAGTCCCAACCCTCCGGCGTGAAATACTTACGCGACTGAGACTCCCGAATCTCAATATCATTAAATCCGAACGTCATAATATCACTAGCCGCGGTAGCAGCCCAAGCCGCAATCGTCATTCTTGACATATTCGGAAGTGATAAGGTAGTCATCTGCATGGTATTTCCATCTCTGGTTTCGGCAAAGAAGCGATCCTGATTATGCCGGGTGCAAAGATAGATCGAAAGCGTAATAGTAAGCAAGGTCATGATAATGGCCTGAAAATTCACGATTAACATCAATATATAGGCGCCGTCACGATAATAATCGTTCTTTCCACGGTACGGTCCAGAATATCCTGTAATCGTTTTTTTGCTGTCCATTGTCAGTTCCCGGCGCCGGGCTGGGTTGATACCCATTGTTCAATCGCCACGCCGCTGGGATTTTCCAGCTCGGACACACGGGTGATCACCAGCGTAACCTCGGGATAGTCAACACGGCTTTCCGTGCCGGACTGATAGCTGACCTTCAGCGGCAATTTCACTTGCCAATGGTACTTGCCAAGGTAGGGCCCTTGCCGCAAAATAATGGGCGCGCTGCTCGGCTCTGCGGATACGACCTGCTGCAACGCCGTGATGGATTCTATAGTCCGCGATTTTTGCAATGCCTCGGTAAAATATGCCCATCCCGGCTGGGTAAAGAAGCGCGCAGAATATTGCAGACGACGCTGGTAGTCGTTGAATCCGAAGGTCATCACTTCCGACGCTGCCTGCGCCGCCCATGAAATCAGCGCGGAATCATTCATAGTGCCGGCAATTTCAAGTGGTGTCATCGGCATGATACGCCCGTCTGCCGTCGTGGCGAAGTAATGGTTCTGCGACCGGACTGTGTCTATGTACGCAATAAACGTGATAATCAGCGCAACGATAATGGCAGCCTCTACAATCGCAATTTTGATAAGGTTCCGGAAACCATCGCGGTAAAATTCGTTACGCACAACGACTGTCATCAGGGGTCCGCCGACTATATCACCTGCAGCTCCATCACCTGGTTTGCCGGTCTTTGTTTTTGTTGTGGCAGACGGGGAGATCCCGTTTACCGCACCACCAGCGGCAGGCAAAATGCTTCCTCCGTCACTTTTAGCTAGCCCACCTGAAGGCCCACTGTCCGCATCAGCCATGTTTAAGTATCCCCGCCTCCAATAAAGACGCTACCCACAAAATACCATTTGGCGGACAACATCTAATCCCATGCTACCAGTTTAGTCTTAACTACCTATAAACGCTATATTTTAGTAAGTCTTGTAATTATATTGCACATAAAAACGAGACAATTTCATAAGGAATGATTTTCTCTTGGCACGCCTCTTGCTTTAACTAATAGAGGGAAAGTGTTTTTTGCCTGACAGGGCAGAAAATAGATTCAGGAGTTAAATTATGTCAATATCTTTAGATACGGCACTATCAGGATTACAAGTTGCCCAGCTGCAGGTAGACACAATATCGGCGAATATCGCCAATGCTTCTACGCCTGGGTACACAAATAAAATCCTGCCGCAGACTACACAGATTATCGGCGGACAGGCTGTTGGCGTGAATGCCTCAGCCCTGACCCGCATTGTCAACCAAACACTCATCAGAGACGTCAACCAGCAGACATCAGTCTCGGGATATGCCAGCATACAGCAAAGCTATTTCCAGCAAATCCAGAATTTTCAGGGATCTCCTACCGGCGGCACCTCCCTGTCAGACCAGCTTGCCAGCCTTGACAATGCCTTCACTCAGTTTTCCCAGTCGCCTAGCGACCCCACCCTGCTGAGCCAGACCCTGACGACAGCACAACAGACAGCCAGCCAGATCAACAATTTTTCAAACCTGCTGACAAACATGCGCGCGCAGACTGAAGCCGACATCTCCGCGAATGTCAAAACCGTCAATAGCGATCTGAGCACGATCGCCCAGCTCAACGTGCAGATTACGACCCTCGCGCAACAGGGGCAAAGCGTCGCCGATCTGCAAGACCAGCGCGACACCGCCATAAACGATGTGTCTAAATATATCCAGGTATCAGCCACCACCACTAACGGCAATATGCTTTCCGTGGTGACGGCATCGGGAGCGGTGCTGGCTAGTAATACGGCGCAGACGCTGTACTTCACCCCAAGCAACATGCTGCCCACAAGTTACTACGGTCCTCCCAGCGGCAACCTGAGCGGCATTACCATCGGCAGTCCCACCGGCACGGATATAGCGGCACAAGGCAACTTGGGCGGTCAGCTCGGTGGATTGCTCAATATACGGGACCAGACTCTGCCCACATATGGTGCACAGCTGGATGAGTTCTCTATAAATCTCGCCAGCCGCTTCCAGAAGGAAGGGCTGTCCCTTTTCACCGACGGCAACGGCAAGATTCCCGCCAATACGCCGGGCAATTACGTCGGGTTTTCCACCCTCATACAAGTCAATCCCGCTATTATTGCCAACCCGGTCCTGATACAGCAAGGCACTACCAATCCGCCCGAACCGGTGGACTCAAGCGAAGTGCTCAACCGCATCACCCAAAATACCTTCGGCAACTACCAGTACCAGCAGGCAACCGGCAGCGTGAATATTTCCAACACCCTACAGCCCCTGGACAGTTTGTTTGCTCCGCCCCTCACGGCTAACAACAATGTCACTGGCACCGTCAACCTCGCCACTTACGCCCCCAACCTCAGCACATTGCCCGGTGTAACATCATTTCCCGCCACCTTTGACCTTACCCTCGGCGCACTCGGTACGCAAACCATCACTGTTAACTCAACAGATACGGCAGCCAGCGTCGCCGCGAATATCAATGCAGCTTTCCCCGGAACCAATGTCGCCAGCATCAACATTCAGGGCCAACTGGCTTTGAATTATAACGGCGATATCACTGTGGCTGATGATGGCGAAAATATCGTACAGGCCATGGGTTTCACCGCCGGCACAACACCCATGCCGCAACCCAGCTTTCAAGTGACAGTCGGCACTAACCCTCCGGTCACGATCTCCATCGCGCCTGCGGATACCACCACCCAGCTTCTGGCGAAGCTGAACGCCGTTCCAGGCCTGACGGCTTCACTGAATGGCAGCGGCTTTCTGGTGATGACCCCGACAAACGGAGGCAGCCTCGGGGCGATAGATGTCATCGGCGGGGCTCTGTCCGCCATGGGCGTCGCCATATCAAACGTCGCCTTTCAACCTTTCCGGCAAAACAATCTGGGTCCCGGCGGAAATCTTTCAACCGGCCTTCTCGCCAACAGCAAGCTGCAGGATTATATCGCCAGCAGCATCTCCGACCAGAGCGAGGCCGCCAACCTCAACCAGACCCAAAGCGCGCAGGAAACATCGTACCTGAATACGCTCCAGACCCAGAATACGAATCTTTCCGGCGTCAGCGTCGACCAGGAAATGACTCATCTGATCCAGGTCCAGTCAGCCTATACCGCCGCCGCGAAAATGATCACGGCCACGCAGACGCTGTTTCAGGACCTGATCAACGCCTTCCCCAACTGATAAAATATAAGGAGATAGCCTATGTCCACCAATAATGTATCTCTTCTCGGCCAGTCAACCGCCCAGAGCGAGCGTCTGGCCGCTCTGCGCCAGCAAATGGACACTCTGTCGAGCGAAGTTACCACGGGGCAGGTTGCCGACACATACAGCGGCCTCGGCACCCAGGCAGAGCCGGTGCTGAACCTCAACGCCCAGCAGCCCCTGTTGCAAAGCTATCAGAATAACATTTCAACTGTCTCGAACACTATGACGCTGATGAACAACGCGCTATCGCAGATTTCCGATGCCGGCACCACGCTAATAGACGCCATCCAGACCCAGCTCCAGAATTCGCCAACAAACCTGCAAAACGTCCAGCAGATCGCGCAACGGGGGCTTCAGACTGTCGAGGACATGATCAATCAAAACAACAACGGGCAGTACCTGTTCGCCGGATCAAACGGCAGCAGCCCGCCCTTCGTCGATAACAGCACGCTCAATTCAAACTTTGTAAACCAGATTAACGGTTGGCTTGCCACCGGCAACACGCCCACATTGCTCGGCAACATAAGCGGTTTCACAGCGACCAACCTTGGCCTGTCTTCGAGCCTGACCACTTCGGGCAATGTCACGGCACAGATCGGCGATAACCAGACCGTCGATTATACCATCAATGCGAATAATCCCGGCTTTCAGAATATCATCCGCGCCTTGACGCTTGTAGCCAACACGCCCTACCCCTCCGCGACGGATACGGCCACGCCTGCGGATTTCCAGGCCGTCATGGGCAGCGCGCTCACTACAGCACAGCAGGGCGTGACGCAGGTCAACGCCACTGCCACAACGCTGGGGGGGAAGTTCGAGCAGGTCAACGCCGCCAAGACCACCAACACCGCCGACCTGAGCCTGGTCCAGAGCCAGATATCCACACTGACCAGCGCCGACACGACGACCGCGATCTCCGAAATGCAGGCGCTGCAAACCCAGCTGACGGCGTCGTATCAGGTCACCAACATGGTGAGCAAACTTTCGCTGGTGAACTTTCTCACCTTTTAACTAATGTTAAAAATTCGCGGGCGTGTTTCCTGTCGCAAGCCAGGGCGGCCTGAAATCACAGCGCGGAAAGCGGCACGGTGCCCATCAATGCAAGTTCACCCTGCTGATTTCCGCACGCGGTATTTGTGAGTTGAGGTCGCGGCCATATTCCGCAGCTTCCATGAACAGCAGTTCCTCCTGCCGGCGGTAGATGTCATTCATCGTTTGCAGGCGAAGGGCGCTGAGTGTGTTCCGCTCCCGCGCCACCTGCTCGGGGTTGCTAAGCATCTTCACGAGATATTGCGGATCGTTGAACCGGTCGCGGGTCATCGCTTCCGAAACTTCGCGATAGCTGGCGCCTACGCCCGGAAGACCCAACGCCGGTGAAAAATAATACGTCGGGTTCGCCTGATTGTTGATACCGGCGGCCTGACGCATCAGTGTCGGATCCACACCGCTCCCGCCAATGCGTTCGCTCAGCATCCCCCCCAGCACATTGTATATGGTGTTGACGTAAGCCGTTTCAGCACGGCGCCAAAGAATGGCCTCCTCCCCTTGGGCTGCCAAGGGGGTAATAACGCTACCTGGGTGCGGAACCACGGTCTCCGGAATGGGGTTAGGCGCCAGAGGGTCGATAAGAAACCGCAGGTTATCCTGTACCATCCGTATATTTTCCTGATTGGTCGGGTCAATCGTCAACTGAGGCCCCCACAGGAGGGCACCGATATCCTTATGCCGTCCGAGATAGGGCCCTCCGGCCGCCGCCGTGCAGCCCAGATCTCCCATGGTGGTATCGCAGTATTGTGAGGTATAAGCCAGCCAGGCATCATTGATATCCTGCCCTGTTCCGTTGAAGGAAGTTGTCGGAAGCGTGGACCAGTTGCC
>Ga0206918_1128_pt1 | contig 16228 bp, 12 predicted proteins | sample Alteio_BWOrgHeat_69_FD_152950 | JGI IMG/M metagenome (GOLD analysis project Ga0206918, IMG submission 152950) | Enriched cells from forest soil in Barre Woods Harvard Forest LTER site, Petersham, Massachusetts, United States -... | ecosystem: Environmental > Terrestrial > Soil > Temperate forest >... | reverse complement strand
TTAAATCATCTCTTTCGGGCCGGAATAAGCGCTTGTTTTTCTTTTTCAGTAAACAGCAGGGCTAACCGAAATACTGCATAAGTAAAAACAGGGGCAGCCAAAACATCTACTGTATAATGTACATGCTGAATCAACAATAATAAACCCAATATCACTGAAGCCAACAACGCGTAAAGGCGATCAGTTTTTTTCTTAAGACATAAAAAAATGAGGAAGACTGTTGTGGTATGACCTGAAAAAAATAAGTCGTGGGTAATATAATGCGCTCCGTAAAACTGGTTCGTAATCGGGTCAGCCAATGGAATGAGCCCTGCCGGCGGATTCAATGAAATCAGGCCTATACAAGCCATTCTAAGCAGGGTTACGCCATTGTAAGCCCACAAAGTCACCAGCATCATCATGGGGTCTTTGAAGATGCGGAAAACAAGAATCAGGCAGCAGGACCAGATAAGAAAAAAAACGGCAACGGATACATTGTATGCCGGCAGCCACTGCAAAAACAGGTCAGTGAAAAAATAACCATTTCGGGCTTCGATCGCCTGAAAAAAGAAAGGAAAGGCGATAAAGATAAGGGCCAGAACGACCAGACCTGACCATAATTTCCATTGAAAAGAGGGAATTTTCCATGCTTTTGCCCAACCTGGCGTCGGCGTCAATATTCCCGGGTCCGGAGCAGATCCTTCCTGTATTTTTCCTCCCATCACATTTTCCGGGATTGCTTTTTCTTCCTGTACCATCTGATTTTATCGAAAGAAATTGATCTATATCAAGGGTTTATCCCCTTTTTCACATCTAAACAACACATCAGGCGTTATGCCTTAAGTCTTACGCCTTTAGCCTAATAATACCACCTTTTAAACGCCTCCATGGCCGCATATTTAGTCAAACCCAGCTGCGCATACAAACTGGCGGTACTGGCGTTTCTGTCCTCAGCGCGTTGCCAAAACTCCCTGCTGTCGGAACCCTGGAAGGGAACCATATCTTTTTGCGATTGATGAATAAATATGCCAAATCGTTTTTTCAGCACCTGATCGGGACTCATCGGTATGGCCATTTCGATTTCGCTGACATCCCATTCCTGCCACGCGCCTTTGTATAACCACACCCAGCAGTCTTCGACCCAAGGTTCACCTGATTTTTTAAGACGCTTCATGGATTCAAAAACCACGTCCAGACAAACTTTATGAGTTCCATGGGGATCCGCCAGATCTCCTGCGCAATACACCTGATGGGGTTTGATTTTTTTCAATAAAGCCATCGTGATCTGAACGTCTTCTTCGCTCATTGGTTTTTTCTCGATGGTGCCGGTCTCATAAAAGGGCAGGTTCAGAAAATGAATGCCGGTTTCCGGGATACCCACATAACGGCAGGTTGCACTCGCTTCACAACGTCTGATAAGTCCTTTTATACTCCTGATTTCGGGTGAGTCGATCCCCGAAGATTTTTTCTCTTTCAGATAGTTTTTAGCGTTGCTGAGAATTTCACTGGACCGTTTATTGTCGATGCCAAACATCGATTCAAATCCTACGGCGAAGTCGATAAAGCGTGTAACGAATTCGTCTGTTACTGCGATATTTCCTGAAGTCTGATAACCTACATGCACTTCATGCCCCTGGTCATGAAGGCGCATAAAGGTGCCTCCCATCGAAATAATATCGTCGTCGGGATGTGGGGAAAAAATCAGGCATCGTTTCGGATAAGGTTCCATTCTTTCGGGAGCGTTAGGCAAGGGCTGGTTTTTACCACCAGGCCATCCGGTAATACTGTCCCGCAACATATAAAAAACTTCCAGGTTAATCTCATAGGCATCTCCCTTTACCGCCAGCAGGTCACTCAATCCATGATCATTATAATCTTTATCCGTGAGACTTAAAATTGGCTTTTCTAATTTCAGTGCGGTATTGACTACTGCCTTGCGCAGGATATCTCCGTTCCAGTCACAATCCCCGGTAAGCCATGGCGCTTTGAAACGGGTGAGGTCAGACGCTGCAGGCTCATCACAAACAAACAAGGTGTCATCGTGCTGCTGTAACAAAGAGGCAGGCATTTCTTCAGAAGCGACACCTTCCAGTGACATTTGGATGGCAGGCGCTTTACTGCTTCCCCAGGCCATCAAAATTATTTTCCGGCTTTTAAGGATCGTGCTGATGCCCATGGTAACCGACAATCGCGGCACCTGGGTGACGCTGTCAAAATCACCTGCATTGGATAAACGGGTAGAATTTTCCAGCGGGGTTACCCGGGTTTTCGAAAACCGACTGGAACCGGGTTCATTAAAACCAATATGTCCGTTGGATCCTATGCCCAGAATCTGAAGATCAATACCACCGGCCTCAGCGATGGCCAACTCATATCCGGTGCAAAAAGATTTCATTTCTTCTCTCGGCAATTCACCATTCGGTATATGACAATTTTTGGGATCAATATCGATATGATTAAAAAGATTTTCATTCATGAAACGGAAATAACTCTGCGGCGCGTTTCGTTCAATCGGATAATATTCATCCAGGTTGAAGGATACCACATTCTTAAAACTGAGTCCTTCTTCGCGATGCATCCTGATCAGTTCAGCATATAATTTTAATGGAGATTTTCCGGTAGAAAGACCAAGTACGCAACGGCTGTTGTTTTTTTGTTTTTCACGGATCAGCGTTGCGATTTGCCGGGCAACATATGCTGATCCGTCTTGTGCATTCGGGAAAATTTCTAAGGGAATTTTTTCAAAAGAGTCTACCATTTTCATATTGCTGGCTGTTTATTTCAAATGATCTGCGAAAATAAGTGCTAATTAACCAATCACCTAACACAAGTATGGAAGTATGGAAGTGTGGAAGTGTGGAAGTATGGGGTTTAGTTGAATGAGGCATTAACAATTAATCCCGCACCTGCGGGAGCAATTAACAATTATCTGATGGCTTCGTAACAGAGCATCAGGAGCTGTCGGCTGTCGGGATGCATCAGCCGGGTTTCGATCCTTTGCTGAATACCCTTCTTCAGTTGTTCGTAACGTGTAGCCAGATCCCGCTTGCGGTTTAACCCTGCTACGATCAGGTCCGTGCAAATATTACCACCACTGCAGCTATCCAGTGTCCAATCCGGTTTCGATTCAAAAAAGCTATCCATATGTTCAATAGTACTGAACCGGTCACAAAGCGGTACCAGCTCATATTGCAGTGTTTGGGTCAGCGCGTCGCCCGCCATAAATAAATCGCGATAATCCCGGACAGGATAACCTTTTACGAATTCACGATCCGGATCCCGTGATGAAAAATCTTTCGTTGTGAGGATAATACTACAGAGGTAGGATTCCCTGTTCAGAATTTCATGCATAAAAGATTCCTTGATCTGCCGGATTTGCGGATGCCAGATTTCAAGTTGGAAACCCACCCTGTAATTAACCGGAAACTTATTCAGAAAAATAATCGAAAGCTCTTCAAAGCTTTTTTTATTTTTTCTGGAATAAATGAACTGAGACCGGTCGAAATGGAAACGCGCATGTTTCATGAGCGGTCCGGTCACTTTATAGATGTAAGACTGAACATCCTCAAGCCAGAGTTCAAGTGTCTGGGATTGTTTGCTGTTGGGTTCCATGTATAGGGGCCTTCCTATTTTTTCCCGGGCCAATGACCACAAAATTAAAAATCAAAAAGCGTATTTTGAAATCTTTTACCCGTCCCGCATCCCTACCGCGGTTTTCCCGGAAGGACAGGAAGAATAATGGATGAGGCATTTTGCCTGTCGTGAAATATTTGAATGGACGATTTTTGAAAATCGCTATCGTCACAGGTATAGATGTCGGTGAATTTTTGCGGATTCCGGTCTGCCAGCGGAAACCAGCTGCTTTGTATCTGTATCATAATCCTGTGCCCTTTCTTAAATGTATGTGCTACTTCAGGCAGTGCGAAACGGACCGTATCCGTTATGCCCGGCTGAAAGGGTTCCGGTTTTTCAAAACTTTTTCTGAATTTACCCCGGAATATTTCTCCGCGCACCAGCATTTGATAACCCCCCATTGGATATATTCTGGCCGGCTTTTCTTCCGCATAAATATCCACCCGCTGGAACGACAAACTATCGGGAAACACATCGATGATCTTCATTACAAAATCTGCATCCGTCGTGCTTATGCGAACGCGGAGATCAGCAATAACGGATCCTCCGATGGTCAGGTCTTCAGACAATACTCCGCTCTGATAACTGAGTACATCGGGCCTCCGGCTGGCAAACCGCTGGTCGTCTGTCATGTATTCGCGGGACCTGTTAAAATGTACTTCCTCAGTATAAGGAACCGGATGAGCCGGATCGCTGACGTAATCGTCGGAGCCGGTAACTTCTTCGGGTCGTTGTGCAGACAATCCGTTATTCCCCTGCAGAAAAAACCGGGTATCCCTGGCCTCGGGGGTTGGCCAGGCGTCGAATGTTCTCCAGGCATTTTCTCCGGTAAAGAAAATGGTGGCTCTTGCGAGATCAGGATCTTTTTTGTCTTTGAGGAAATGATTGAAAAAGGGAATGATCATTTCCTGCTGGTATTTGACTGAAGTATTTGTTCCAAATCCAATGTTGCCGAGTCGCGTTCCATCTGCACTTGACCATTGCTCGTGATACCAGGGTCCCATGATGAGTCGTGCATTCGTCTCGGGACTTTGTGATCGAATGGCTTTATAAAGGTTCCAGGCGCCGTAACAATCTTCTGCATCGAACTGACCACCTACCACGAGGATGGCCGGTTTGATATGAAATTGCGCAACCCGCGCATTTCTGGCTTTCCACCAGTCATCAAGATTGGGGTGGGCATACAGTTCCCTGAAAAAAGCGATACTGTCGCCCGTTAGTTTCAATAAATTTTTGTCTGCACCCTGGCTCAGATAAAACTGGTAATTGTCTTTGCTATTGTAGGGATCCGGCATCGGATGTTCATAACTGACCGGAACCGGATGGGGTCGTCCGAATCCGCCGGCTACGTAAAAATCAAAAGCGTCCATGTAAAAAAAAGCACCGTTGTGATGGAAATCGTCACCCCGGAACCAATCGGTTACCGGCGCCTGTGGGCTCACCGCCAATAATGCGGGATGACCCGAGGCCGCAGCCATCCCTGCATAAAAACCGGGATAGGAAGTACCGAAAACACCGACTTTCCCATTGTTTCCCTCCAGATTTTTTACCAGCCAGTCAATCGTATCGAATGCATCTGTGGATTCGTCTGTATCTCCTGGTTTTTTTTCTTTGATAAATGGCCGCACGTCGACGAATCTGCCTTCACTCATCCATCTGCCCCGTACATCCTGTACAACCATAATATATCCTTCCTGCAAAAAATACTTTTTATAACCGGACCAGAAATCACGGTAAACATCAGCACCGTATGGTGCACAGTTATACGGGGTCCGTTCCATCAGGATGGGATGTTTTTCCGATTGCTCTTTTGGCAGATAAATCGAAGTGAATAACCTGATGCCATCCCTCATGGGTATTCTCTTTTCCAGTTTATAATAATGCGCCCGAAACCATGCACTGTCGGGTGTTACATTCTGGGAAAACAGACTCCCTGAACTGTAAAGCAGGAACAGAACTAAACGTGTTTTCATGTTTTGAACAATGTGGAAATGTGAAATTGTAAAAAATGTGCGTAGGTGAAAATGAAATGAACAATTAAATTTTAGATTTCATTCCCACATATTCACATTTCCACAATTTCACATTTTTCACATTATGAAATACGATCCGCCCGAAACTATTCCCTTAAATTGTAGTATAAACGGATAAAAAATGTTCAACAGAAGAAAGTTTCTCGGTTCTTCCCTGATGGCATCGACGGGCTGGTTCCTGAGAACAGGGGATTCGTCTTTCCCGATCCTGAACAAACCGATTGTCATTTCAACCTGGGATTTTGGAAAAGCCGCCAACGCAGCAGCCTGGGATGTACTGAACAGAAAGGGAAGGGCACTGGATGCTGTTGAAGCCGGTGTAAGGATTCCGGAAGCAGATCCCAATAACCAGTCAGTCGGATATGGCGGACTTCCCGACCGGGATGGTTTCGTGACACTGGATGCCTGCATCATGGATGAAAACAGCAATTGCGGATCAGTGATGTTTTTGGAATCCATTATGCATCCGGTTTCGGTAGCCAGAATGGTGATGGAAAAAACACCGCATATCGTATTGGCCGGGGAAGGCGCGCTTCAATTTGCCATGGCAAATGGGTTTAAAAAAGAAAACCTGCTAACACCTGCAAGCGAAAAAATGTGGAAAGAGTGGCTGAAGGATTCCAAATATGAACCGGTGATCAACGTAGAGAATAAATTGTATGCGCCTTCAAAATCCAATATACCCGGAGGACCATCAAACCACGATACCATTGGTATGCTGGCCCTGGACAACAACGGTAATCTGAGTGGCGCCTGTTCCACCAGCGGTATGGCTTTTAAAATCCATGGCAGGGTAGGAGATTCACCCATCATCGGAGCCGGACTTTTTGTAGATAATGAAGTAGGGGCGGCTACGTCTACTGGTGTAGGCGAAGAGGTAATTCGCATTGTGGGTTCCCACCTGGTGGTCGAATTCATGCGGCAGGGAATCACTCCAAAAGAAGCCTGCCGCAAAGCCGTGGAAAGAATTGTAAACCGCGATCCCCAAAAAGCAAAAAACCTTCAGGTAGGTTTTCTGGCTCTGAAAAAGGATGGAAGTTTTGGAGCTTTCTGCATTCAAAAAGGATTCACCTACGCCGTTCGTTCAGCAGATGAAGAAAAAATTTATGTGTCCGAAAGCTGGTTTAATTAATGGAAAAAAACACACTGGAGATTTGCTGTTTTAACCTTCATTCAGCTATCGTAGCTTCGGAAGCCGGTGCTGACCGGATTGAACTTTGTGCTGATCCCGCAGCGGGAGGAACCACACCGGGAATCGGACTGATTAAGACCCTGCGAAAAAAAACGAATATAGAAATCTGGCCCATCATTCGCATCCGGGGAGGTGATTTTCTTTTTGATGAAGAAGAAATTGAAGTGATGCTGCACGAAATCGAAGCCTGCAAATCGGCGGGCTGTGAAGGCGTGGTTATCGGCATGCTGCTTCCGGACGGCCGAGTGGACAAAATTCAGTCAGCGCGGATGATTGAGAAAGCCTATCCGATGGGTGTTTGTTTCCACCGTGCATTTGACTGGACAAGAAATCCATTTGAAGCGCTGGAAGACATTATTGAAATCGGCTGCGAGCGAATACTTACTTCAGGCCAGCAGCCTACGGCAATGCTTGGTGCGCCGCTCATCAAAGACCTGGTAGTGCAATCAGACGGACGAATACAGATTATGCCCGGATCCGGTGTTCGGGCAGCAAATATTGCAGACTTAAAAAAAGAGACGGGCGCCACCACATTTCACAGTTCAGCCCGCTTATTAAAAAAATCATCCATGGAGTTTGTTCAACCCATGATGAATGAAGAACAGGTTACGATAATTGCCGATCCCCTGGAAGTTAAGGGGATGCTTTCACAATTAAATCACTGAAAACAAGTAGGAAAGTATGGAAATGTGGAAGTGTGGAAATGTGGTTGTGCAAAAAATTTTCACACTTCCACACTTCCACACTTCCACACTTGCATTAAGTTACTTTGGAGATCTTAAGCAGGTTTGTTGGCAAATGTTCAGAAACAGGGAGACTGCCCGTATTGATGATGACATCACCTTTTTTAATAAATCCTCTTTGTTTCAGAATTTCGGTAAGATCAGCAACGATATCATCCATGCTTTCTTCCTCAGCATAGTGAAAAGCCCGTACACCCCAGCTGAGGCTGAGTTGATTGATCAATGTCTTTTCTTTTGAAAAAATAAAAAGAGGAGATTTTGGCCTGTAGCTCGACAAAATAAAACCGGTATATCCGCTCTGGGTCATTCCGATCAGCGCATTGGCCTGGGTATCTTTTGCGAGTTTGCAGGCATTATAACAGATGGCATCACTAAGGAAAGAGGGTGAGTGCGGTTGAGGTTCCAGTTCATCCTCACGGTTATAGTGATAATCGGTTCTTTCCACTTCCATGATGATCTTACGCATGGTTTCTACAACAAGGGTAGGATAATTTCCGGTAGCCGTTTCTGCGCTGAGCATTACGGCATCGGCTCCCTCCAATACTGCATTGGCCACATCAGTAATCTCACTTCGGTTGGGTTTCGTACGGTCAATCATACTTTCCATCATCTGCGTGGCCACTATTACCGGTTTGGCCCTGTGTATTGATTTGCGGATGATCTGCTTTTGGATAAGCGGAACCTGTTCAATGGGAAGTTCAACACCCAGGTCACCCCTTGCCACCATGATGCCGTCTGATTCCAGGATGATCTCCCGCAGGTTGGTCAGGGCTTCCGGCATTTCTATTTTGGCAATAATTTTGGTCTTGCTCTTCTTTTTATTCAACTGATCCCTTAAGCCCACAATATCATTCACTTTGCGAACGAACGACAACGCGACCCAGTCCAGCTGTTGTTCGATGATAAAAGCCAGATCTAATTCATCCTTTTCGGTTATGGCAGGTAGTGAGATTTTAGTGTCCGGCAGGTTGATTCCTTTTTTGGACGAAATATTACCTCCCAGTGTTACCTGCACCCTGACGTCGTGATTTTTTTCTATGCTGATCACTTTTACTTCCAGCTTACCATCATCGATCATGATCGTATTCCCAATTCTTACGTCCTCATGCAGGTTGGGATAGGATACATAAATCCTTTCCTTTGTGCCCACCAGTTTGGTATTGGTAAACGTGAGGATTTCACCCTCCACAACCAGCATGCTGCCACCTTCAATTTCCCCAACGCGTAGTTTAGGACCCTGCAGATCACCCAGTATGGCGATATTAAAGGGTTCTGTAGAATTTATTTTTCGGATATGTTCGATGATTTTTGCCTTGTCCTCATGACTGCCATGAGAAAAATTCAGACGGAAAACATTAACGCCGGCTTTCACCAGGGATAGGAGTTTATCATAAGTATCACAGGCAGGGCCAACGGTAGCTACAATCTTCGTGCGGTGAAACGTATGTTCAAGTCCGGCCTTCTTGTCCATCTGGCCGTAAATATATTTGTCGAGGTTTTTTGACATACAGCGGAAAGTAAAAGAGTTAAAAGTTAAAAGTTAATTCACAATTAGATCATCTGCCTTAAGCTTCAGGCCTCAGGCTTTACGATTTATGAGGCCAGAATTTTAATGATTTTAAGCCAGTCGTCACTAATTTTCTGTTTGGCTTTAACGGCTTTTTCGAGGGGTGTGAAATGAATTTTGTTGTTTACTATTCCCACCATCACATTGAATTTTCCCTCCATCAGGCATTCCACTGCAGAATAACCCATCCGGCTGGCAATTACGCGATCAAGGCAACTCGGAGAGCCGCCTCTTTGAATATGGCCCAGTATACAAACCCGGGTATCAATATTCGGCAGGCGTTGTTTAACTACCTTGGCTACTTCTTCTGCCCCTCCATAGTTATCTCCCTCCGCTACGACCACCAGGTTGACCAATTTTTTTCTCTTTTCCTTTTCCTGGAGAGAACTGACCAGTTCTTCAATATCAGTTTTCCTTTCGGGAATCAGGATATTTTCAGCACCTGTTGCGATACCGCTGTGGAGCGCAATATAACCTGCATCACGACCCATTACTTCAATTACAAAAAGCCGGTCGTGTGCGTCGGCAGTATCCCTGATTTTATCGATGGCCTCCACGGCAGTATTAACCGCTGTGTCGAATCCAATAGTGAAGTCTGTACCTGCGATGTCTTTATCGATTGTACCTGGCAGACCGATACAGGGAATGTCGAATTCAGTACTGAATTTATGAGCACCTCTGAAAGACCCGTCTCCGCCAATAATAATAAGTCCGTTAATACCAAGTTTTTTCAGGTTGGCATTGGCGCGTGCCCTGCCTTCATATTCAAAAAACTCTTTGCACCGGGCCGTCTTTAAAATGGTCCCGCCGCGTTGTATTATATTGGCCACACTGCGGGAATGCAGTGGTATAATATCATTTTCTATAATTCCACTATAACCCCGCATGATCCCGAATACTTCCAATCCATTGTAAATTCCCGTTCGCACAACAGCACGGACGGCGGCATTCATTCCAGGTGAATCACCTCCGGAAGTGAGTACACCAATTTTTGAAACTTTTTGTTGCATTAATAGAAAAGGGTTGAAATTGTTGAATCGGTTTCAATCAAATGGCAAGAATTATTGAAATCCTTTAATCTTTCCGAAACAAGTCCCAAAAATAAGCATTTGATTTGAATCCTCCTCGTATAAACCGCCTCGATGGATCTTTATAGGTGAATTTCGGCGATCATGCAGCGAGCACTGCCGCCGCCATTTGTTTCAATGTTTTGGAGTGAACTGTGCAGAACATGGTTATAGCCGAATAGTTTTGCTTTTTGTTCGGAATTAAGGGAATGCCAGGCCGCACTGGACATGACCAATATTTTTTCCCCTGAAGTATTTTCCAATTGCAGCATATTGCCTGCAAACTGATTCATTTGCACTGCGCTGATGGGTATCATTTCTTTTCCACTGGTGATAATTGTTTCGGTTACCCGATTTTTTTCTTCAACATCATTGATAGAATCCAGGCAGATCACCACATAGCGGTCTGCGACACACATCATCACATTGGTATGATATATAGCGTCACCCGCTGAATCCGTCGCATGAAAAACGACCGGCTTGTAATCCATCATTCGGCAAAAGTCGTGCAGTACCACTGCATCAGTTCTTGGTGAGAGGCAGGCATAGGCAATACGCCGGTCACGGTCCAGCACCATACTTCCGGTTCCTTCCAGGAACCGGTCTTCAGATTCATACGATGTAAAATCGATAAGCTGATGATAGTGAAATTTTTTTCGTATCAGATTAATGATTTCTGCTTTTCTTTCATTTCTGCGGTTGGGTGCAAACATCGGGTAAAGACAATATTTACCGCCGGCATGAAAAGAAATCCAGTTGTTGGGAAAAATGGCATCAGGTGTATGGGGGGCTGCTGAATCCTCCACGACGGTTACATCAATACCTTCTTTTTGCAAAGCGTTTACAAAGTCATCAAATTCTCCAACCGCCAGAGCGGTAAGATTTTCGGTCTGGCTGTTAACCTGAAAACTATTGTTGACAGCCGTTTCCTTATTAAACGTAAAGTGAAGTGGCCTGATCATTAAAACATGAGCAGTATTTTGCATAATACTTTTATAGGTCGTCTCTGAATAAAGGCATACTCATACAATGAAATCCCCCGCGGGCCCTGGATAGTTCTGCCGAAGGCATCAGGATCAGCGTATTTTCTATTTGCTCTGCGGTAACCGTTTCGTTTTCCAGTTGTTCGATCAGGTCATGGGCATGCACCACATCGAATCCGTTCTCCCGGAATGCTTCAATGGTTTTATCATTCCGGTCATAACCCAGTACCACACCTTCTTTCAATGCCAGAAGATTACAGGAGTCCGTCCATTGTTCACGGGCGTCAAAAGGAAATTCGTTGTTTCCGGAATAAATAAATTTTACCCTGCCTTCGCAGGCGAGGTCTGTTTTGCTGATTTCCGAAAGCAGGTCTTCCAGATTATCGAAATAAACCGGATGCTCCAGATCTTTTTTGCGGAATTGAACAATCTTCAGTTTTTCGTCTTTTTTTGATCCTTCCATGGCCCTTTGTATCGAATCCTCATTTTCATGTTTCATGGACTTTTTAGAGAATACGCCCAGCATCACCCAGGCATCACGTCGCACCTGGGTGAAAACGGTATCGATATGCATATAATCCCGCTTCTTGGGAATTTTAATCACAGTAATTTTTTTTACAACGGCCTTTTCGAAAAGCAGCTGAATGGCCTGGTGTGCCGCCTCCATCGTTGTTCTTTCACTGACTCCGATCAGCAGGTGGTCCTGGGTAACCACCATAACATCACCGCCTTCCAGTGTTATTTTCCGGTCATCCGAATCCTTTGGCAGCAAAAAATGATGATATCCATCGTTGAGTTCAATAATATTTTTCTGGTATTCCCTGAATATACCATGGTTGAAGAAAATATATTTGGCAAGAAGCGCCTCCCTTGTCCTGGCTTTTTTGGCGGGTTTGTTGAGCAAGACCCATTCATTAATGACGATACCGATATCTCTTGTGAATATAAAATTCGGAATGGGTGCAAAGAGCATACGGCCGTTTTCCAGTGTACCCGTGATAAAGGTTTTCGCCAACTCAACCGGATCAAGATCCAGTAATTCTTTCTGGGTATCGTACGAGCAGTTCTCGATGGCGCAGACCGAGGCTGCCAGTTTCAACCGGATCTCCAGATCTTCAAGTATTTCCGCCAGCAACCACTGCAATTCGATCACTTTATCCGATTTAAAGAAATCCTCATGGCCCGGTTTATAAAAATTTCTCTTGTTCTTTTCCGCATCAATGGATTTCAGTTTTCCCAAAATCAGGGAAGGATCCAGGAAATACAACAAGAGTTTGGTATAAAAATCGTACTCTTTTTTCCGGATGGTATCCAGATGTACAATGTCTTCAAAAAGCCAGTCCTGCGCTTTTGAAGGCACCACCTTTCCCAAGCCGCTGTCGGGACTGTGTACCAGGAGTCGTCGCAAGCGGCCAACTTCTGAACTCACTTTAATAACCGGTGGTTGTTTACGCATAACGAATTTTTGAGGCGCTAAAGGTAACTAAACCCGATTCGCGTTCAAAACCTAACGATTGTTAGTTTTGTCTGTATTTCTGTTATTTTTGCCCGATCATTAAATTTTATATGGATTTTTCTTTTACTGAAGAGCAATTGACCATTCGACAGGCTGCGCGGGATTTCGCACGTCAGGAATGTTTACAGGGGGTTATTGAAAGAGATGAAAAACAACAACTGCCGAGAGCACAATTACTGAAACTGGCCGATTTGGGATTTATGGGTATGATGGTATCTCCTGAATTTGGCGGTGCCGGAATGGATACAGTCAGTTATGTGCTGGCCATGGAAGAGATCAGTAAGATCGATGCAAGTGTATCGGTTGCCATGAGTGTGAACAATTCTCTGGTCTGCTGGGGTCTTCAGGCATATGGCTCGATGTTACAAAAAGAAAAATACCTGCGTCACCTGGCTGCAGGAAAAAAAGACGGCGAACTGTATATCGGCGCCTTTCTGCTCAGCGAACCCGAAGCCGGCAGTGATGCCACATCACAAAAAACAACCGCTTTGGATGCAGGCGACCACTATATAGTGAATGGAACAAAAAACTGGATCACCAATGGCCATTCGGCCTCTGTGTACCTGGTGATGGCGCAGACCGATGCGTCTAAAGGAAGTCGCGGCATCAACGCATTTGTCATTGAGAAAAATACACCGGGAATTACGGTAGGAGCCAAAGAAAATAAACTGGGCATCCGGGGAAGTGATACACACAGCATAAGTTTTAGTGACGTGATCATACCCAAAGAAAACAGAATCGGTGAAGATGGATTTGGATTTTCTTTTGCCATGAAAACATTGGCAGGTGGAAGGATCGGGATTGCTTCCCAGGCCCTGGGCCTGGCATCCGGAGCTTATGAACTTTGCCTGAAATACGTGAAGGAAAGAAAAGCTTTTGGTACGGAAATCAAAAATCACCAGATCATTCAATTTAAACTTGCGGACATGGCTACCCGGATAGAAGCCTCCCGCTTGCTGTGTTTGAAAGCTGCAAAGGAAAAGGATCAGGGGCTGGATTATACAACCAGTTCGTCCATGGCAAAAGTTTTTGCGAGTGAAACTGCCATGTGGACGACAACTGAAGCCGTACAGATTCACGGAGGTTACGGTTTTGTAAAAGAATACCACGTGGAACGCATGATGCGCGACGCAAAAATCACGCAGATCTATGAGGGGACGAGTGAAGTGCAGCGCATTGTGATTTCCAGGAATATTTTAAAATAACCCTATGCCTTTTTCAGCTTACCGGGAACTATTGGAAAAACTGGGCACCAGGGGCATCCGGCTGGTGGCCGTTTCGAAAACAAAACCGGTAAGTGAGATCCTCGAACTCTATGAACTTGGTCAACGGGATTTTGGAGAGAACTACGTGCAGGAACTGATTGAAAAACAAAGAAACCTTCCTGGTGATATCCGATGGCATTTTATCGGACACCTGCAGAGCAATAAGGTAAAAAATATCGCGTCGTTTATCCATATGATCCAGTCGGTAGACAGTATGAAACTCCTTCTTGAAATCGACAAACAGGCAGAAAAGAATCATCGCACCATTGATTGTCTGCTACAAATGCATATCGCGAGGGAAGAAACGAAATTCGGCCTGGATGAACAGGAATTGCATAGGCTGATGGAAACAGTAGTTGCACTGCGTGAAACCGGTAAGGCCAAAGGAATCCGCATTGCAGGATGTATGGGTATGGCTTCTCTTACCGATAACCGGGAAATCATACAGCAGGAATTCACAGGGCTCAGCTCTGTATTTGGATGGTTAAAAAAAACTCTCCCAACAGACCATGCAGACACCCTCAGCATGGGCATGACCAGCGATTATCAGATCGCTGCTGAATGCGGATCTACCATGGTCCGGATTGGCAGTCTCCTGTTTGGTCCGCGAACAAGTACAGAAAAATAGCCCGCTTTTAATTAATTTCGCCCCCTGATATCAAAAACATTCTCGTGGAGACGAATACGGAAGAACGATCACTGAATTTTCTGGAAGAAATTATTGAAGAAGACCTGAAGACGGGAAAGTACGATACCATTCTTACCCGCTTTCCGCCTGAACCTAATGGACATCTGCATATCGGTCATGCCAAATCCATTTGTCTGAATTTTGGCCTGGCGCAGAAATACGGCGGCAAAACAAACCTGCGCTTCGACGATACCAATCCTGAAAAGGAAGAAACCGAATATGTGGACAGCATCATAGAAGATGTAAAATGGCTGGGCTTTAACCCGGAAAAAGTTTTATATGCTTCAGATTACTTTACTGAGTTGTATCAATTTGCCGTGCAACTGATAAAAGACGGTCTCGCTTATGTCGACGACAGCTCAAGTGAAGAGATCGCGCTCCAAAAGGGCACCCCGACTACCCCGGGAAACGCCAACGTGTACCGGAACAGAACAGTCGCTGAAAACCTGCAGCTTTTTGCGGATATGCGCGACGGAAAATTCGAAGATGGAGCAAAAGTATTGAGGGCTAAAATTGATATGGCTTCTCCGAATATGCATATGCGGGACCCGATTTTGTACCGGATCAAAAAAGCGCATCATCACCGCACCGGAGCTGACTGGTGTATTTATCCTATGTATGATTTTGCTCACGGACAAAGTGATTCCATTGAAAAAATTACGCATTCCATTTGTACACTGGAATTCATTCCCCATCGTCCTTTGTATGATTGGCTTATCGAAAAATTGCACATTTTTCCCTCGCGCCAGTATGAATTCGCAAGGCTCAACCTCACATTCACGGTGATGAGTAAGCGCAAGCTGATGCAACTGGTTAACGAAGGTTATGTTCATTCCTGGAACGATCCGCGTATGCCCACCATCTCAGGTCTGCGACGTCGTGGTTATACACCTGAAAGTATTCGCGATTTTACAGAACGTATAGGCATTCAAAAACGCGACAACCTGATTGATGTTTCTTTACTGGAGTTTTGTATCCGTGAAGACCTGAACAAAAATGCGAAACGAAAAATGGTCGTTTTTGATCCGCTTAAAGTCGTGATCACCAATTATCCTGAAGGCGAAGTGGAAATGATGTTCTCTGAAGACTATCCCGAGGGAGGAGAGAAAACCGGAACCCGCCAACTACCATTCAGCCGTGAATTGTTTATAGAGCGGGAGGATTTTATGGAAAACGCGCCTAAAAAGTTTTTCAGGCTGGCTCCCGGAAAAATGGTGCGCCTGAAAAGTGCCTATATCATTACCTGCGACGATGTGATAAAAGACGAGTCGGGTAATATCACCGAACTCCGGTGTAGTTATTTACCCGAAAGCAAAAGTGGCAAAGACCATTCCGGGTTGAAAGTTCAGGGAACCCTGCACTGGGTGAGTGCCACAGAGGCCGTACCTGTAGAACTCCGGTTGTACGACAGGCTGTTTAAAATAGAAAATCCCGCTATGGAGGAAGGGGACTTTAAAGATTATATTAATCCCGATTCCTTGCAGATCATCAGCAATGCCTTAGCAGAACCATCATTGGTCAATGCCCAACAGGCTGAACGCTTTCAGTTTTTAAGAAAAGGA
>Ga0206918_1126_pt1 | contig 16806 bp, 16 predicted proteins | sample Alteio_BWOrgHeat_69_FD_152950 | JGI IMG/M metagenome (GOLD analysis project Ga0206918, IMG submission 152950) | Enriched cells from forest soil in Barre Woods Harvard Forest LTER site, Petersham, Massachusetts, United States -... | ecosystem: Environmental > Terrestrial > Soil > Temperate forest >... | reverse complement strand
GACTACCCCGATGACTCCGATCAGGTCAGCAACCGGATCGACACGCTGAAGCGATCGTCGTTGCTAAAAACAGGAGATTTCTACGACTTTGAGACAATCAAAGCGGAGCGGGTCCGCATCGACAACCGGCTAAAAAATCGAGGCTTTTATTATTTCAATCCCGACTACCTGATCGTCGACCTCGACACCGCCGTCGGCAACCATCGGGTCGATATGTTTATGCGTTTGAAGGATGAGATGCCCGACCCCGCGCGGGAGGTCTATCGAATCGATAGCATCACGGCTTATGTCAACTCCGGTTTGAGGCCTGACACGAATCAAAAGCACGCCTATGTCACGCCCGAGGGTTACCATATCATCGATTCAGCAAAATTCCTGAGACCCGGTGTCTTTAGCACGACGCTTCTGATCCGGCCGAACAGCATTTACCGCCAGGACGATCACAATTCTTCCCTCAGCCGGCTGGTAAGCCTTGGGGTCTTCCAGTTTGTAAAGGCCCGTTTTCAACCGGCCTCAACCGCCGATACCAACAACAAGCTTGACCTCTTTTATTATCTGACCCCTGCACAGAAAAAACAGCTTCGTTTTGAAGTTACCGCGCTTACCCGCGACGATAACACCACCGGTACGGAAGTGGCGCTCAACTGGAGGCACCGGAATTTGTTCCGCGGCGGCGAATTGCTCAATATCCGGCTCTACAGCGGTATCGAAGGACAGTCTATCGGCCGCGATTCGGTTACCCACAAAACGCTCACCTCTCTGACCCGCCGTGCCGGTATCGACATCAGTCTTACCTTTCCGAAAATCCTGGCCCCCTTTAACCTGAATACAAGCGGTAAATTCGTACCAAAGACCAAGATCGAGGCAGACTATGACACGTACAGGAATAACTCGCTGTATACGCTTACTTCATCACGCATCAGTTTTGGCTACCAGTTCAAAAAACCGTATCACTTCCGAGAACGGGATCACGGTATTAGGTATCAGTTATGTCCGGCCTTCCAATATCACGGACAGTTTCCAGCAGTCGATCAACCGGAACAAAAACCTTTATTTTGCCATCGAACCGCAGTTGATCATCGGACCATCCTGGAACTTCAATTATACCTCTTCGTTGGATCCCCGGAATGCCCGCCGGCCAAACAATATTTATTTTAACGCCAATGTCGACTTCTCCAACAACCTCCTCGGGATCTTCTCAAAAGCCGACGTCGGCAAGACCGGTCAACAGAAAGAGATCTTCGGTGTTCCCTTTGCCCAGTACATGCGGTTCGAGGCCGACTTCAGGAATTACTACGCCTTTAATAAGTCTACCATGCTGGTCATGCGCGCCGACGCCGGGATCGGTATTTCGTATGGCAACAGCACCAGCCTGCCCTTTGTAAAGGCGTTTTTTGCCGGCGGGACCAACGATATCCGCGCCTTCCGCGCCCGTGCCCTCGGCCCGGGCAAGTACTTTGGCGGTAATCCGAACACCAATGCTTTTTTGCCCGACCAGCCCGGGGATATAAAATTGGAAGGGAATGTTGAATACCGCGCTAAAATTTCAGGGCTGCTCAACTGGGCTTTGTTCACGGATTTTGGTAACGTGTGGACCTTGCGTACGGATACGAGCCGTCCCGGTGCCGTATTTACTTCGAATTTCCTGAAAGACATTGCGGTTGGGGCGGGCACGGGCCTCCGGTTTGATTTTACGGTCCTCGTGCTGCGCCTTGACGTCGCGGTTCCGTTGCGGACGCCCTGGAAGCCCGCCGGCTCGAATTGGAATATCAAGTCGGCTACGGATATCAGCAACCTGGTGCTAAATCTGGCGATTGGGTATCCTTTCTAGGCGTTGACTTTTAATGGTTGAACGACTACGCCCGCATGGCATGATTTTTTTGCCGCTATATCTGGTAACAATATTCTTAATGGTCTAAATTGAACTGTATGAACGAGCAAAAAAACAAACCGCAGCAGCCTCAGCAAGGCAACAAGCAGGATAAGGACATGAACCAGCAGGGGCATAAATCCAGCAGGCAGGACGCGGATAAGCAGCAGGGAAAGCAGCAAAAACATCCTGTACAAAATCAAAATGATATGGATGAGCCCGATCAGCCCGACAAAAGGACGAAGATCGACGACAATCCCAACGAAACGAAGAAAAAGATCCCGAATATGGAAAACGGTCGTTAATCCGATCTGTTTGCTATAGGCCCGCCCCGATGAATACACTCGCGGCGGGTTTTTTTTAGGATTTCGATCGAATTAAATTTATTTATCATGATCAATACAACGGATTTGCAGGAATTAGAGGTCACCCTGCCCGGGGACTGGTTGAGAAAGGATAACGGAGACACGTATTCTTTTACTACTGACAGGATGGAGATCGATGATGACCGGTTGTTTCGGGAATTGCGTGTCCGGCACCGGGAAGGCAAACCGGAGGAAGGGCGGTACGCCTTGACTGTAGAGGACGAGTTTTGCGGGATCTTGTTGAATGAAGATGAGTTCATTGTCCGGAGGCTGGCCAAGTTCAGCGACGGGTCGGCATTTATGGAGTGGGAGGATCGGACTGGGGGAAGGATCCTGTTTGAGCGGGTATTTTAGGCAGCAGGAGCCTGAGTAATATTTTCCTCAACAGGGCGAAAGGGACGAAACGTAAAGCGGTGTGCAAGCCGTTGTTGTCCAAGCGCTTGCCGGTACGGCAACGAATTGGTATCGGATTTGAAAAAAGATTGTTAAAACGATCTCGATATGCTTCACCAACCCGATCTGCGATTTCTCTGTGAAAAAATACAGGATTTGAAACACGCTATTTTTTTCAGTGAGAATACATCCTTGTTAAGGATGGCGACGACGATCGTGACCCTTTCGAAAATGGATGAGTTGGGACAGCTGTGGTTTTTTGTCCCGCGGCCGCAGCAGGCGCTTCAGGAATTCGACCGGGAGTTTCCGGTGCGGCTGGAGTTTTTTAAAAAGGGAAGGCAGTTCTTTCTGCATGTAGCCGGCAAAGCGTTCATCGTGACCGATCCGGAAGAGGTCAATAACCTGGTTCATGACGACATCCGGGAGCAGGCGGCTGACCACCTGGTACTGATCAAGGTCAGGATGCTGAAGGCGGATTATTTTGAGACACCCGGAGGGCGGGCGAAGCCGGCGATGTGGTGGCGGGATCTGCGGAACCAGGTGCATGGATGGCTGTCGCACTCCCGGCCTGCCGTGGCATGGCATTTGAATCGTTAAGGGCAAATGCGATAATTATGAAAATCTTCTCAACTTTTTTTGCTATTGGTTCACTTGTTCTTCTCGGGGCCGGCTGTGGTAGCGGTTCGGACAGCGCGGACGCTGCCAAAGACTCCAATGCCGTAAAAATGGACAGCCCAAAAGGTGACAGTACGGCGAGGACGATCCCCGCTACCGTGTCGAAGGCAGACCAGGATTTTGCGGTTAATACGGCGATTGCGGGAATGACCGAGATCCAGGCAGGACAGATGGCACAGCAGAAGGGGATGTCGAAGGATGTGAAGGACTACGGCGACATGATGGTAAAGGACCACACCGCCGCCGCGGATAAATTAAAGGCCATTGCAACCCAAAAGAATATCACGTTACCTGCGACACTAACACCGGATGCCCAGAAGAATCTCGACGATCTCCAGAAGGAGGACGGGAAAAAATTCGACAAGGATTATTTGGCAATGATGGTGTCGGACCACAAGAAAGTGATCAGCGCCTTTGAAAACGAATCGAAAAATGGCTCAGATGCGGATATCCGTGCATTTGCGGATAGTACGCTACACACACTTCGCATCCACCTGGATAAGGCGGAGAAGTGTGAAAAAATGGAGAAAAAGATGTAGACGACCGACTGACATTACCGACTACCCGATGAATCTGAAACTGGCTACGCCCGGTTTGGTTGTGGGCAGGAATAATATTCCTGCCCATTTTTTTTGCCGTCTCCCCGCCCGGATTTTTTTACTTTAGGCTGTAACATTGCCTTTTGACGTCCGTCATCTTCAGTAAGCATGTCTATCGAAGTCTTCCAAGAGCGCATTTTGCCCATGAAAGACAAACTGTTCCGGTTTGCCTTCCGCCTGCTGCAGGATGTGCAGGAGGCAGAGGATGTGGTCCAGGATGTCATGGCGGGTGTCTGGGTGCGGCGGGAGGAATGGGGCCAATGGAAGAGTATCGAGGCATATTGTATGACATCTACCAGGAACCAATGTATTGACCGGATCCGCAAGAGTTCCTTTCGCAGGGAGAAGGAGAAGTCGATCCCGGCGGCGAATAGTGTGCAGGATCCATTTGAAAAAGTGATGAGCAAGGAAATGACAGCACGAATTCGCCGGATCATGGCGGCGCTTCCCCAAAATCAGCAATTGGTAGTTCACCTGCGGGAGGTAGAGGGATTCAGCTATAATGAAATAGCGGAGGTGCTCCAAATCAGCCTCGACCAGGTAAAGGTAAATCTGTTCAGGGGGCGGCACGCCATCAAAAACACGATTATCACGGAGGAGGGAATATGGAACAAGCAGAAATAAAGATCTTACTGGAAAAGTACTGGGAGGCCGAGACCACCCTGGAAGAGGAGCGTCAGCTGGCGGAATACTTCCGGCAGCCGGCAGTTGCGCCCGAGTGGGAACCGATACGGGATGTATTCGCCTGGCGGGAGGATGAAGCGGCGGTGCGGCCCGGGCCGGATTTTGACCGGCAGATGATGCGGCGGATCGGTGAGATGGAGCAGGCGCCAAAAATTCAACGAATTTCTGTCCGTTTCGCGGCGGCTGCGGCGATCCTCCTTTGTCTTGGGATCAGCTTGCTCATACCGTCCATATCGCCGGTTCCCAGGGAATCGGCGCCGACCATCGCGCGCACCGCGGTCACCGATACCTATACCGACCCGCAGCAGGCGCTGGCGGCGGTCAGGCGGGCTTTGCTGGTGGCGTCTTCGCGAATGAATGAAGGGAAAAGCATTACTCAGAAAAATATAACCCGTCTTCACGATACCTGGCAAACCGCGATCCGCGATTAGCCGGCCGGCGGACAAAACAAACAATTATGCATACAATCAAACTCCGTACGTTGACACTCCTGTTGTCGCTCCTGATGGTCGGCAAGGCGGGTTTCGGCCAGGATGACGCGATCGGTAAATTCTTTGGGAAGTATATCGAGGATGAGCGCTTCACCGTGGTCTCGATCAGCCCGAAAATGTTCCGGCTGTTGTCGAAAGTCAAATGGGACACGGTTTCGCCGGACCTCAAACAAACCGTCAGCAAATTGACAAGCCTTCGGATCCTGAGCACGTCGACGACGCCCATGGTATTTTATAAAGAAGCGCTGGCAAAGATCGACCGGAAGGAATATGAGGAATTGATCACGGTCAAAAGCAGCAAGGATAACGTCCATTTTATGGTCAAGGAAGACGGGAATACGATCCATGAGCTGTTGATGGTCTCGGTCGGTGACGATGGATTCACGCTGGTCAGCTTTGTGGGAGACATTGACCTCGACAAGCTCTCGCGGCTGTCGTCCGATATGGATATAAAAGGGATGGAAGACTTAAAAAATGCAAAACGAAAACAATGAATATGAAAAAGATTATCACCCCGGTCATGGTCTTGCTGGTTGCCGTAGCCTGTCATGCGCAGGAAAGCCACCTCGACCAGTTCTATCAGAAATTCGATGCCTCCGGTTCGGAGACCACGAAAGGATCGATCAATCTGGCCTTGCTCTTGAATTTCAGTGCTTCGGACAGCGCAGACAGCTGGACAAAGAAAGTAACGATGTGCCGGTTTATGGCGATCGATCCGGAGAAGACGCCAAAGGCGGGGCAGGAATGGGCTGAATTGAAGCAGTCGTTGAAAGATGATCATTTTGAAGAATGGATGTCGGTCCGCAAGGGCAAGGGGAATTTCCGGCTTTTGGCGAAGGACCGCAAGGATGGGCAGGAAGATATCGTCGCCGTTGCGACGGATGAGCATGGGCAGGGGGTTTTCTTCCATCTGCGGGGACGTTTTACTGCTGCGGACAGAGCCCGGATCGAGGCGGCCCTGGAGCATGACAGGAACGATAGTATCTGATCGGGTTGAGAAATGTCAAGAATTGAACCTGCTAAGAGTTTATACTTAGAGCCGATCGGGAAGGATAAGATCCAATTCGCCTATCTTGTCCGCATGATCAGGATTTTATTGACTGATGATTTCACGATTATGAGAAAGGGTATCAGACAGATCTTAACGCAGGCGTATCCGACGGCCGAGATAGAGGAGGTGGAGGAAGGGGAGGAGTGGACGAACCGGCTTCAGGATTGCCGCTGGGACATGATCATATCCGACCTGCCGAAGCCCGACGGGCACGGCTATCACGCTCTGCAGCGGATCAGGGCGGATTTCCCTTCTTTACCGGTTTTAATAATAAGCCTTGACAAAGACGCTGCGCCGGAGGAACTATTGTGGGCCGTCAGACAGATACTGGCGGGCAAAAAATATATCGCGATCCCGAGAGATAATTGATTGAGCAGCGCTATATTTAGGCATGCTTGCACATAATAACTCCCGCAGAAAATTCCTGAAAAAGACGCTAGTGGCCGGTGCCGGATTTTACATCGTTCCCCGCCATGTATTGGGCGGCCCCGGTTTTACTGCACCGAGTGACAAATTGGTCATCGGGTCGATAGGGATCGGGGGTAAAGGCGAAGTGGATGTCGATTACCTCGCCGGTACGGGCAAAGCCGAGATTGCCGTGCTTTGTGATGTCGACGACCGGCGGGGAGCAACCATCCGGAGCAAATTCAATTCCGCGAAGTATTACAAGGACTACCGGCAGATGCTCGACAAGGAGCATAAGCACCTGGATGCCATATCTATTTCGACACCCGATCACATGCATGCGGTGATCGGCATGGCCTGCATGCAGCTTGGCAAGCATGTTTATATTCAAAAGCCACTGACGCACGATATTTATGAGGCCAGGATGCTGACCGAAGCCGCGGCCCGCTATAAGGTGGTGACCCAGATGGGCAACCAGGGTGCATCCGGTGACGGCGTCCGGCAACTGGTGGACTGGTACCGCGCCGGGGTTATCGGCGATGTGGCGGAGGTATATTGTTTTACCAACCGCCCGGTTTGGCCGCAGGGTATCGCTTGGCCGGACAAAAAGGCGCCGGTGCCGGCGGAACTGGATTGGGATCTATGGTTGGGTACGGCGCCCTACAAAGACTATATTGACAACCTGGTCCCGTTCAATTGGCGGGGATGGTGGGATTACGGTACGGGCGCGTTGGGTGACATGGGCTGTCATATCATTGCGCCCGCATTCCAGGTGTTGGAACTCGGTTATCCGACGGAAGCCGAATGCAGTGTCGGGGGAGTGTGGACCGGTGAGTTCGAGCAAGGCTATTTCCCGGACAGTTGCCCCCCTTCTTCGCATATTACCCTGAAATTCAAGGGAGCGGCCGGCAAGCCTGATGTAAAATTGCACTGGATGGATGGCGGGATCCAACCCGAACGGCCGGATGAATTGGGCCCGACTGAGGTCTTTGGAGACGGCGACAACGCCACCTATTTCATCGGTACGAAAGGTAAAATGATGTGTGCAACCTACGGGGCGGACCCCCAATTGCTTCCTACCTCTAGGTCGGCACATACGGTGGTGCCGCAGACGATCGCAAGGGTCCCCGGCGCGGATATTACGGGCCACTATAGCTCCTGGGTGGAGGCCTGTCAGGCAGGGTATGGCAGCGACAAAGAAAAGAACCTCAGCTCCAATTTTAAGGTGGCCGGGCCCCTGACCGAGACGGTTCTGATGGGCAATCTGGCCATCCGCAGCTATCAGTTTCGGCGCCCCCATGCAGATGGCAAGGGATTTGACTTTCCGGGGCAGCACATCAAGCTGTTATGGGATGGACCGAATATGAAAATCACCAATTTCGACGACGCCAATCAGTTCGTACGGCGAACTTACCGGAAGGGGTGGAGTTTGGGAGTTTAACCGCCTGATTTTCGGGGAATTCGGGAATTCGATGTCCTATCGCGTTAAATATTTACCCCTTCCAATACAATAAAACGGGTACTTTAGTCCTTATTATATAGTAATAATCCGATATCCCCTAGGAAAATCAGACAAAACCCAATTATTATGAAACCCAAACCTTACACAACCGCCAGATCAGCCGGCTATTCCTTTTTGAAGAGTGACAGTTAGGCAAGCGCATCGACCATCTCCTCGCTTGCGCAACTCCTTTCTATCAGCCTGTCACCGCTCCCACGGAACCGGTCTTTTGCTTTTAGATAATGTTTTGTCGCCGGCATATGGAAATGGCCAATGCATGGTTGTGTGTGGTTTAATTTCCGTATACTATGGTGCCACATATCGAAAATAGAGCTCCTTTAACCGGCATAATGCGACGGTATAGCCGCGTCTTATTGCTGGGGGTGCTGTTGATGGCCGGTTTTGCTGGGTATAGCCAGCCGACCAGCCCGCCGCCGTATACGATTGTAGCGACGGTTATCAAGGACAACTCCGTCGATGACGGGGCCAGCCTCGATATCGTACAGATCCAGGTGCTGGACGCCAGCAATAACCCGGTAGGGAATATTTCTCTTACGGTTCAGATCAACGGCAGTTCGAACACGACGGTGCTGACTACGGATGCCGCGGGCGACCCGGTATTCTTCCAGCAGGGTAACCTGAGTATTGCGCCGCCGCTGACGATCGCCATATCGATCCAGCAGTTGGGTATAACCATTGCTTCCGCCAGCGTCATTTTTCACTATGTGCCGACTCCGCCCGTGCTGAATTCGTTGCCGTCTTATTATATTGTAACAGGCAACTTCGCCAACGCGGACGGTGTGGATACCAACGGTATCCAGATCCATGTCGTGGACGGGCAGGGCCAGAATTACCCGCCCGGTACCCCCATCTCCTTTACGATCACCAGCGCTACCCCTGCTTCGGGTAGCATGTCGTTTGATCACGCGTTATATACGACAACCTGGAATTGGACCCTGGGGCCAAATGGTCTCGCCGATATCCCGCTTACCGACGTCGTGCCGGGCGATGTCACGATCAGTGCCAGCGTGAAGGATGTGAATAACGGCATTACCTATACGTTCCCGAACACGGTAACGGTCACTTTTGTCAGCCCGGTGGCGGCTCCGGCGCAGTCCAGTTATACGACGATCATCCCCTCCGCGCCCGATGACGGCGTGGATACGGCCGTTGTGCAGGTGCACCTCGTAGCGCCGGGCGGCGGACCCGTGGCGGCCAATACGATGGTCTACTTCACCGTCACCAGTTCGGGGCCGGCTTCGAGCAATGCGATGCTGAATACCACGACGACAACCACCTTCTCGGAGCCGATCGGGAATTTCCTGACCGACGGTAATACGATCGATCTGCCCATCACCGACCTCTCCGCAGGCAGTGTAACGATCACCGCCAGCGTGATGGTGGGCGGCGTTCTTGTGCCGATCAACGGAAGTCCGCAGACGGTGACGTTCACCTCCGGTCCGCCGACGATCAATCAACCAACGAATCCAAGTTATTTCACGACCGTAACGAATAATCAGGCCGCCGACGGCGTGTCGCAGGACGTCGTAAAAGTCTTCCTGGCGGATGCGGGCGGCAGCGGTGTATCGGGCTATCCCGTCACATTTACGATCACAAGCAATAGCGCCGCATCTACCAACGCGTTGTTCGACCCACCGCCGAGCGGTACGCCAACATCGACTACCGTCACGGTGAATACGACTTTGAACAGCGATCCCGCAGGTCCTGGGTACATCACGTTACCCCTGACCGACGTGAAGGTGGGCAGCGTAACGATCACAGCCACTTTTGTCATTGGCGGTGTCACGGTTACCATCCCGGTGGATCAGACGGTGAACTTTGTCGCCGGTCAGCCGGTGCCTTCCGATCCGACGATCCCCGGACCTTTCGGCGGAGGCGGCAGCGGATCGGGACCTGGTCCATCCAATCCTTCGGATCCCAACGGTCCGGGGAAGGGTTTTACGTACCTGACGATGACCTTCAACAATGTTCCGGCGGACGGGGTTGCGGTAGATACGGCCACGGCCTATATCACCGACGCGCAGGGTAACCCGGTTTCGGGTGTGATGGTCGTCTTCACTTTACATGCCGGTGGTCCTGCCAATGGCGGCGCCTTATTCCAGCCGCAGGCGGAGATCCAGGATACGGTATATACCAACGCAAATGGTTTCGCCGCGATGGCGATCTCCGATACGATCCCCGGGGATGCCTGGGTAGATGCCTCTATCATGGTCGGGGGAACTCTCACCACGATCAATGGCAGTTCCGCGATCGCCCACTTCACGCAGGCGCCGGATATCAACAACCCGAATACCCTGTTGATCGTTGTGGTGTATGAGGCCATGGCGGATGGAACGAGCACAACGGTGGTGAAGGCGCATGTTGTGGACGGATCGGGAGCTCCGGTGTCGGGGGCCAGCATCCAGTTCGCGATCGATTCGGGCGCGGCGCAGTTTGTAGGTTCGCAGCCTATTCTAACGGATGCCAATGGGGATGCCGTTATCTCCCTAACGAGTACAAAAGTCGGATTTACACTGGTAACGGCCACGGTAGACGGCAAGGCCATAACCAATGGAAGTCCGGCACGGGTATATTTCGCGGGTATCAACATCTATGTTCCGAGAGGATTCAGTCCGAACAATGATGGTACCAACGATCTGCTCAAGCCGATCCTGGTCGGCATCCAGGAGTTCCACTATTTCACGGTGTATAACCGGTGGGGGAATATCATCTTCACGACGACGGACCCCAACCAGGGTTGGGATGGAACTTTCAAGGGTGTGCCGCAACCGGTGGAAACGTATTTGTGGATCGCCGAAGGCATCGACATCAACGGCAAAAAAATTGTGGCAAAAGGCATGACTTCGCTGGTCCGGTGACGGAGCCGGGGCGAGGCCTGGGAAATAAAAAAATATTAAAATCCAATATCCCGATGAGGAAGTTTTATTCACTACCGATTCTCTTGCTGGTCACGGGCCTTGCCCGGGGACAGGAGATCAATTTCTCCCGGGTGCAGGATATGACCATGTGGTATAACCAGTCCCTGAAGACCGACAAGCAAGACAATCTTGTATTGGATTATCGGAATGTAGCATATGGCGGGCAGATTGCTTACAATAGCGTTGCAGCGATGTTTGATATGCCGCTCTTATCCAAAGATGGTAAGAACAAGCCCAACTCCGGGTATTTCAGCATGAGTGTAGGCGCCGCGTCCGACAAGTCCAATGCGGGTATATTGAATAACACGCTGGGGCTGTTGGGCATTTCTTATGCCGTCCCGGTCGGCCGCCACGAGACCTATTTGGCGGTCGGGTTCCAGGGAGAATATTATCAAAGCAATTTTAATGTAGCGGGGATATCGGGCGCATTCGGCGACCAGTTCAACGCGTATGGCCCCATCGAAGGGCAGCCAAGCGCCGACCGCCTGGCTTCGGGCTGGTCATACGGGCACTTCAATGCGAATGTCGGAGCTTCTGTTTTTAGTAATGGCCGCTTTGACAAATGGTATTTCGGCGTGTCCGCGCAGCAGGTGAATAAGCCTTATTCCTATCAGATCAAATCTGATTCGACGAGGTTGAAACCGGATATCGGCTTCCAGGGCGGCTACAAGTATACGACGGCTACGGGGGATGAAGTGGCCTTTTATATGTCGATGAGCTGGCAAGGCCCTGCTTACCGGCATTTCTACGATCTGTCTTATACGAAGGCGGTCCCCGAGGTCGCCGGCGGTGCGGCGGTTGGGGTGGGTCTCGGCTACCGGTATAATGACGCCATTATTCCGAATATCGAGCTTCGGTATCAAAAATTGGTAATCGGTATTTTATATGATGTAAATATTTCGACGATCAGTGCGTCAGGAATTGCACGCGATGGCGTGGAACTGGCGTTACGGATGGATTTTTAAAACTAACCCCATGCAGAAGGTAATGATTTGTTTGATTGGTTGCTTCCTGATCGCCCTGAATCTCCGGGCGCAGGATACTACCCGCCCGGCGCCGGACCCTGCGCGCCCGGCAGCGGATACTGCCAAACAGACATCCGATACGGCAAAGATGATGACCATGCTCAAGGACAGTGGTGTCGTCAAACCTGCGACTTCTCCGGCCGACACGGCAGGACAGCCGGCCGTGCAGACGAAGGATACGACCATAACCATGACGATCAATCCCGACGCGGGCATGAAGACGTCCGATACGATCAAGGTCGTCGATACCGTAAAACCTGCCGGCAGCGATCCAAAGCCGGAATCGGCGAAACCGGATGCACCTTCCGCAAAAGATCAGGACGCCAAGAGGGATGAAGGATCCGACGCGCCGCATGAGCGTCAGTTGGATACCCGGTGGTTTATTTCACCGCTCCTGAAACTGCAATTCCAGGACTTTGCGATGCTGGAGAAGAACCGGGAAGGCTATCTGTCCAATGCCAATACGTTACCTTTTTTCTCACGCGGGAATGCTTCGTTTGCGGCTTCCGCTTATAAAAATATTACCAGCCGGTTTTCGGCCAGCGCGGATATCGGTCTAAGTTTCGGCCACGTGACGAACAACAATGTGCAGATCAGCCAGACCCCGTCCAAGACATTCAATTTGCTGAACGCGACGATCTATTATCATCTGCTGCCTGCCACATACCGCTTGCAGCCTTATGTGGAAGTAGGGATCAATGATGTCATCAATGATGCATCCTATGTGACCGTTCCGATCGGCATCGGCGCCAAGTTCACTTCCAGGAAGGTCATGGCGCTGGCGGAAGTAAGTTATGGCGAAGCGATAGGGAAGAATATTGCCAATACGACGATGTACTCTGTTGGGATCTATATCCCGATCAACAGCAAGAAGCACAAGCAGCTTGACAACGACGACGACAAGCCGTACAACCGATCGACCAAAAATAACAAGGACTCGACGGGCAAGGGTGGTACGGTCATCAACAATATCTATGTGGTCATCAATATGGATTCCGTGCTGAAGTCCAAAGGGTTGCTCAATGATGACGGTTCGCGGCGTAATGGCGGCGATGGGGACGATGATGCGTCTTCCGGCTCCGGCCGTGGGCGGAAGCGCCGCGCCGGGCTCCACAACTTTGATGTCAATGACTTCGATGACAATGCCTATAAAATGGACTCGCTGGATGGTCAGCCGATCATTCGATTTGTAGTATACTTTGAGTTCAACGATTTCGGGCTGAATGATAAAGCATTTGAAAGCATCGACCGCGTGATCGGTCATCTGAAGAAAACACCCAACGAATTCTCGGTGGAGATCAAGGGTTACACCGACTCGGTCGGAGATGATCACTACAACAACTGGTTGTCGCGCGAGCGGGCGAAGATGGTGCTCAAATATATGAACAGCAGGGGAATCCCCGTAGACCTGATGCAAGCCAAGGCTTACGGCAAGGACAACCCGGTGGCGGACAACGCGGATCCCAGCAAGGCCTGGTTGAACCGGAGGGCCGAGATCGTCGTTCATGCAAAAAGCGTGGCGGGCGGTCAATAATAAATAATTTGCAATTTTGAAATCCAATATCTCATGTTGAATCTGAACACAGCAGCGTTATGGGGACACCTGCCCCCGAATATCAAGATCCGTTTGATCGATGAACATGGAAAACTCATCGACCCGCTCCAACTGAAAGAAGTAGATTACCTCTCCCGGTTCCAGAACAAGTGTGTGGTCAATAAGGTGTATCACCAGATGCTGGCCGACAATCGTTCCGGGGTGATTGAAGTATACCAGGACAAAGTGGTCGTCAGGGACAACTAGGGTTTCACCATCTCCTTTTTATATGGCTGCACATCCAGCACCTCGATCCTGGAATCCCGGGTCAGGAGGTCGCTGATATGCCGGAAGCCGGTAAAACCGGAAACGCCGCTCTCCGTCTGCGGGTTCACCAGGATCATAGTACTTTTTTGTGCAGTGCGCGGTCGCGGTCGCGGTCGATCCGGTCGAATCGTATAAATACGCAAAATATGGCGGAAATCTACGATGAAAATCGAGGGAGTTTGCTCTTTTTTAACACTTCGCGGTGCCCTATTTTTGATCTATCCAATTCCAATGTAAGAACCAACTGGTTCAATATCCATGTAAAAGCTGCTTTCGGCCCTGGTGGAGAAAGCCATTTAAAATTCAAGTCTCATTGAAAAGCCCTCGACTAATCCTTGAGGGTTTTTTCGTTCCCTCCTCCCCCAAATTTACCTTATTTTAGCCGCTAAAACCCCCTCCAATGGTCAAGCCGATCTGGTGCCTGCTAGTCGCCCTTTTGTCCGCAACCACCCAGCTTTGCGCGCAACAAACCTACCGCGAACTGGGCGAAGCGCTTGGGACCGGTTATTTTGCCCTTCGCGGCAAGTCGGGGCCGGACAACGTTAACTGGATCCAGGGAGGCGCCCAATTTTCATTTAAAGAAAGCGCCGATATTCACATCTTCGACCCGAAAACGCTGCAGGAAAAGACGGTGTTTACCGCCGCCGGATTGACCTTTCCGGGTACAACCAAGGCGTTTGCGTATGAATCCTTCCAGTGGTCGCGGGATTCGAAGCACCTCGTTTTCCGGACGAATCTTCGCCGGATCTACCGGAATTCGGGCATTTCAGACTATTATATTTACGATGTCGACACCCGTCAGCTACGCCTTGCCGCAAAGGATGCGCGTTCTGCAGAACTGTCGCCCGACGGAAGCAGCGTTGGGATCGAGCGGGAAGGGAATCTCTTTGTATATGCTTTTGCCTCGGGTGCGGAAAAGCAACTTACGGCTGATCATACTGCCGACACCGGGATCTTCAACGGGCACTATGACTGGGTATATGAGGAGGAATTTGGTCAGGGCCAGGCATGGAACTGGTCAAAGGATAGCCGTTATCTCGCTTTCTGGCAATTTGACGAGCGACCGGTGCCGGTCTTCGAGTTGATGAATTTTGCGGGGCTGCACACGGAACCGGTTCGGATTCCGATCCCGCAGCCGGGAGATGCAAACCCGCAGGTGCGGATCGGCGTGGTGAATGTGCAAACGGGGCAGCGAGTCTGGTTGAGCCCCGATGAGACCGGGGACTACTATATACCGCGCATCTATTGGACGAGTAACCCGGATGAGCTGGCTGTGATGACGCTGAACCGGGCGCAAAATCATATGAAGCTCTATTTTTTTAATGTAAAGACAGGGGATCATCGCGTAGTGCTGGAGGAGCAGAACAGTACCTGGATATCCATTTTTGATTTCTACACCAATGTCAACGACATGGTATACTTCCCCGATAAGTCAAAGGAATTCTTCTGGGTTTCCGACCGGTCGGGTTACTATCATGTGTATCGATATGGATACGATGGGAAGCTGATCAACGCGGTGACTACCGGTAACTGGGATTTGATAAAGGTCACGGGGATCGATCCGGACAGTAAAACGATCTACTATCTCTCAGCAGAGACTTCGCCCCTGGAACAGCAGCTGTATTCGATCCGGTATGACGGGAGCGTGAAAAAGCGGCTGACGCAGACGCCGGGCTTTCATGATATCGATATGTCGACGAACACGGCTTACTATATCGACCGGTATAGCAACATACAAACGCCGCAGCAGGTGGAGCTTTGCGACGGACAGGGGAAACGACTAAAACTATTGGAGGACAATCACGAAGTAGGTGAATTCACGGCCAAACATTTTTACTCGCCCAAGGTGTTGTTCAGGTTCCGAACATCGGACGGCGCCGATCTGGACGCCTATATGGTCAAGCCGATGAATTTCGATTCTACCCGGAAATATCCTGTCGTGCTGACGATATACGGCGGCCCGGAGTCTCACGCCGTATATAACAGTTTTGGATCGGACGCGTGGCAGCAATGGCTGGCGCAGAAAGGGTATATCAGTGTCGATATCAATAACAGGGGCATTTCGAACTATGGGAGTAAGTTTATGAAGGTGGTCTACCGGCAGCTGGGGAAATGGGAGAGTCAGGATTTCGCTGATGCGGCCGCATACCTGGGCAGTCTGCCGTATGTGGATAAAGAGCGAATGGGAATAATGGGAACAAGCTACGGCGGCTACGCTACTACCTATACTGTACTGACCCATCCCGATGTTTTCAAGGTGGCGATCGCTAATTCCCCGGTGACCGATTGGCGGTTGTATGACGACATCTACACGGAGCGATATATGGGGCTCCCGGCGGACAATGCCGATGGCTACAAAAACAGCGCGGACATGACGCACGCCGCCAACCTGAAGGCTCACCTGCTGGTCATCCACAGCATGCTGGACGATAATGTGCATCCCGCCAATACGATGCAGTTGCTCACGGCGCTGACGGACGCCGGTAAAGACGTGGATCTGCGTATCTATCCGCCGGGTGCACATGGGGCGGCCTATAGTTTTGAGAGCTGGCTATTGCTCAATGAGGTCAGCTTCGACTATCTCGAGCGATACCTGAAGAAATAGGTCAGTGCTGCCGGATATAGATATCCACTACCCGCGAGAGGCAAGGGTCGCCGTGAACCAGCAGCGTATCCGCGGTAAGGATGGCCTGGTAGGGAACGTTGAGGATCGTAAGGGTCGTCGTGTCGGTGATCGCGCAGCCGACGATCCCGAATCCGACCTGGTAAAATCCGGTATCCGTCTCGGGCGTCGGATAGGGAAGGAGGTGGACTGGTTCGGTCATTGTCAGGAAATTGGGCTCGTAGTTGACGGAGTCCCGAAAGACGGAGTCGTTGTGGATGATGGTGAATTTGCCCCCGGTATCGAAGGTCAGGATCCTGCTGATCCCGGTATTCGAAGGGGTCA
>Ga0206918_1054_pt1 | contig 16941 bp, 17 predicted proteins | sample Alteio_BWOrgHeat_69_FD_152950 | JGI IMG/M metagenome (GOLD analysis project Ga0206918, IMG submission 152950) | Enriched cells from forest soil in Barre Woods Harvard Forest LTER site, Petersham, Massachusetts, United States -... | ecosystem: Environmental > Terrestrial > Soil > Temperate forest >... | reverse complement strand
CCTACGCAAAGGAGTCAAATTTCAGGACGACGCCTGTTTCCAAGGTGGCACTGGACGTGAACTTACGGCCAATGATGTGAAAGTTGAGTTACGGTAAAAAAAAATCCCGATACAAGATCGGGATCAATTCGTGTAAGAAACCAAATTATTTCTTAATAAACTCATCTGTAGAGTTATCAAAATTCAGGAAGTATCCTCCTTTAGGCAAGCTCTTGCAATCAATCGTAGCACCAAATCCTTTCTTCACCAGGTTGCCGTACTGATCAAATATCTCATACATGGTTTCTCCACCTGTAAAGGTAATTTCTGTGCTGACTTTCTTAGGAGACCAAGTCATCTTTGGAGCAGGAGAATTCACTTTCACTTCTTTGGAGTAACGCGGAGTACCTGAGTAATCTAATTGCTTCAAACGAAACTTGTTATCACCGGAATGCAGTGCTGCTTTAAAGGTATAATCGTTTGGTCCGTTCGTTCCCAATCCATCTACTTCCCCAACTTTCACCCATTTGTTCCAACGGTACTGCTCAATAATAAATGCCAGCTTGCCGCTTTCCCCTTTAGTGGTGAATTTAATCGTTCCGTCAGGTGCCACTTCAAATTTTACAGCGTCAAAGGTGCTTTTGGGTTTGAGCACTTCGGGATTAAGCACCTTGGGCTTACCCTGACAGTCGCTTTTATACTTGATTTTTACTTCAACCGGATCGCCGAGTTTAAGCTGGAAATTCTTGAGGTCAATCTCAAATGCACTGGAGGCTATTTCGTCTGTAGTCAGGTTTCCGTTTACGAACACTTCAGTCACGCAGAAACCCACGCCAGCATTACCGAACGGGTTTTGCACGTAAAGGTTTTTACCCTGGTAATTTCCTTCCAGAACAAGCACGACTTGCGCATGCGAGTAAAGCATGGCAAAAATTGAAATGATTCCTAAAAAGAAGTGCTTTTTCATTGTTTTTTAAAGACGCGCAACAGGCTTCCCTGGATTTTCCGCTCGCAATATTAAAACCTTATTTCACAAATTCAAAATTATTACCCAATAATTTGCTTTTTTTTAGCCCTCTTGCCCCTTCAGGTAAGGAACAGGATAAGTAAGGCAAAATGATTTCTGGCTGAATCCGTCCTGCACTACCAGATATGATTGAATAAGTTAATCAACTTCAGATTCCAAAATCAAGCCAAGCCTAGTCTTTTCAACTCCTTCACCCCTGATTGCTTCGTATATTTTATTTTGCAATTTGTGAAAGAAAGCCTATTCTTGCAATTCATTTTACTGCATTTTATCGCAATTTAAGCACTTTTCGATACAATATACCTTTTTGCATGAAAAAACGACAGGTTAGTGTGATTTTGGTCCTTGCGGTGTTATTTGCCTCCTGTTCCGGAGACAAATCCCACGATGCCAAGCAGGATCAATCAAAACGTGTTGCCAAAGGCGACCGGGTATATGGTGGAACCTTCCGATTTGGAATGACGGAAGATTATCAAACACTTTATCCCTATAAAATTACTGACGCCGCATCGGCTCATATTGCCACACAGGTATATGAAGGTCTGGTAAAATTCAATACCATCGACCTCAGTGTGAAACCGGCGATCGCCGAGAAATGGGATATTGATGCTGATGGCACTACTTATACGTTTCACCTACGCAAAGGAGTCAAATTTCAGGACGACGCCTGTTTCCAAGGTGGCACTGGACGTGAACTTACGGCCAATGATGTGAAATATTCGTTCGAGCTGCTCTTTACCGCTAGTCCCGATAACAAGAATTTCGAAGGGATTATGAAGGACCGTATAACAGGAGCCAGCGATTACTACGAAGCCTCTAAAAAGGAAAAGCCTTCCAAGGGCATCGAAGGCATCAAGATTATTGACGACCATACGATCAGTATTAAGCTCTCTACACCTTGCTCCTCCTTTTTGTTTGCTCTTGCCAATCCTGCTGCTTACATCGTAGCAAAAGAGGCTGTTGAGAAGTATGGTGTAAAAATGAAAGTAGGATCTGGTCCTTTTATTGTTGCACAGGAAACCAAACCCGGTGAACAAATTACACTAACACGAAACCCCAATTATTATGGGCAGGACTCACTTGGTAATCAATTGCCCTACCTTGACTCAATCGTTGTGTCTTTCTTTACCACAAAACAGAAAGAGCTAGCCGAGTTTCAAAGCGGAAACCTCCAGATTATTTGGGGCCTTCCTTCAGAATCTATCAAAGACATGGTTGAAAATCAGATTTCGGATTTCAACAAGCTTCCTCCTAAATATATTCTCGACCGTTCGCCTGAAATGTCTACCCAGTTTTACACATTCAATTCTACACGCGAACCGTTTAGTAAAGTAAAAGTGAGACAAGCATTCTCATATGCGATTGACAGGGAGAGGCTCGTTGAAAATGTTCTGAGGGGTGAAGCATTTGGACCAGGGGTCAATGGTATATGCCCTCCTTCTTTTAAAGGGTATGACATAACCAAGGATAGCGGTTATTCTTTCAATCCGGAAAAAGCCAGGAAACTACTAGCCGAAGCCGGGTATCCGGGAGGCAAAGGGTTTCCGATGGTAAAGCTGAAGCTCAACAGTGGAGGAAAACGGAACGAAAACATTGTTTTTGAGGTACAAAAGCAACTTCACGATATACTTGGCGTGAACATTGACTTCGATATTGTTTCTTACAAACAACGCCTGGAAGACGAATCACTGGGTAATGGAGATATGTTCCGTTCTTCCTGGATTGCCGACTACCCAAGCCCCGAAAACTTCCTTTGGCTTTTCTACGGCAAGAATGTGCCGGATGATGCGAAAGCACCTTCTTATCCGAATGCTACCCGTTACAAGAATGCTGCTTTTGATAAATTGTATGAGGCCGGCACTGTAGCCAAAACGCAGGAAGAAGCTTATGCTGATTTCCTGCAAGCTGAAAAATTGATGATGAAAGACGCACCGATTATCGTCCTGTGGTATGATGAAAACTGGAGACTGACCAAATCGGATGTCCATAATTTCAATGGCAATCCGATGCGTTACTATGATTTCTCCCAGGTTTACCTGAAAGCACCGGAAGGACCTAAATCAACTGCCAAAGAAGAGAAAAAGTAAACATTCTTGTTATTACAATAACCCTGAAGGATATGCGGATAACGCGACACTTCAGGGTTATTTTTTTATCTTTCGTATGGAATGGGCAACCTTCCTGCATCTATCCGTCTACTACCTAAAACTCCTAATATGAACCTGCTACGCTGCTTATTATTTTTTACGCTTCTATTTACCCAAACCTTGTTTGCTGGCAATGACCAACCCGAACAATCATTCAAGGTACCTGTCCAATCGGTGATCGTATACCTCGAAGGAGCTCAGATCACACAAAACAAACAGGTAAATCTGAAAACCGGACGAAACCTGATCACTTTTACTGGACTATCTGCCAAACTTATCTCCAAGAGCATTCAAGCCACCGTAACGGGTGATGTCGCCATCTTTGCTGTTTCTGACAAGATTAATTACCTCAGCCTTCAGGAAGAAAGCGCTAAAGTGAAGCAATTGAAAGACTCCCTGAAATTGATGAGTGACGAGACATCGGCCTTGGATTATGACCGGGAAGCCTTTGACACCGAAAAAAAGTTACTGATTCAGAACGAGATGATGGGAGGAAAAGACAAAGGAGTAAGTACGGCCGAACTTAAACTTGCAGCCGATTTCTACCGGTCCCGCATCAAAGAGATTAATGTGGAATTGTTTAAACTCGATAAAAAGATTACGGGAATCACCACTATCACTACCCGACTCAATGCAGAGATCATTGCACTAAATGGAACCCGGTCGGCCCCAACAGCCGAAATTTCAGTCTTGCTTTCTGCCACCGCTCCGGTTACCACCACACTCGAACTGAAATACATTGTCACAGGTGCAGGCTGGGCTCCGAGTTATGACTTAATTGCAGAAGATATCAATAAACCCATCGAACTGAAATACCGGGCAAAGGTGTTTAACAATACCGATGTGGATTGGACCGATGTACGAATGAAAATATCTTCTGCCGACCCTTCCCGCAGTGCTTCCAAGCCTCAACTCAACCCGTGGTATGTAAATTTCAATAACAGCACAAGCTCTTATTACAGATATCAACAGGAGGAGAGTGTCAATAATTCAGCGAACAATGCTCCAAGCGTAAGTTCAGGTTACAGCCAAACTGCGGGAGATGATAAATTAAACCTCAATGACGTGATGCTTGATGCGGATGCAGAAAAAAAGATGGCACAAAAAAACAAGAAGCCTTCCGTGACTTATGAACAGATTCAGGTATCTGAACTGAGCGCCGAATTCGACATTAAAAATCCTTATTCGGTTCCTTCCGACTCCAAACCTTACATCATCGAGGTGACTTCCTACAATCTCCCAGCTACCTATAAACACTATTGTGTACCTAAGGTTGACCGTGATGCCTTTATGCTGGCCCGCATCACTGGTTGGGAAGATCTGGATCTCGTGGAAGGACCTGCAAACATTTATTTCGGCGGCACTTTTGTCGGGCAGTCCTACATCTATACCCGTAGTGTAGACGACACCCTTGACATTTCTCTTGGGCGTGACAACAAAATTCTTGTTACCCGCACCAAACTCAAAGATTTCAGCAACGACAAAGTCATCGGAAACAACCGACGCGTGACGTATGCCTATGAAATGGTGATCAAGAACAACCGCAAATCTCCCATCACCATTAACCTGGAAGATCAATTACCTGTATCACAAAACAACGACATTACCATAGATGCCATCGAATTGTCTAAGGCACAACAGGACGTGCTTACGGGCAAATTATCATGGAATTACACGATCCAGCCCGGAGAACAACAGAAGGTACAGTTGACCTTTTCGGTTAAGTACCCCCGTAATAAAAGTATCGGCTTACAGCAAACCAAGCAACGCATGCGGGCCAAATTTTAGACCTGGCTGATTCTGTTCTTAAGGTTGCTGAAGTTGAATTGCGTAGCTTTGTATCATGCGTAGTCCCGTATACCTCGATCATAATTCTACTACACCTGTTGACGCCAGGGTACTGGAAGTGATGCTGCCTTATTTCACCAAGCAATTCGGGAATGCGGCAAGCCGTACGCATGCTTTCGGGTGGATAGCCGCCGATGCTGTTGATAAAGCTCGGGGCCAGACAGCATCGCTGATAGGTGCGGAGGAAGGAGAAATCATTTTTACTTCGGGTGCCACCGAAGCCATCAACCTGGCCATCAAAGGTGTTTTTGAAAGTTACCATCAAAAAGGCAGACACCTCATCACTGTCAGTACTGAACATCCTGCTGTGCTTGATACCTGTCGTTCGCTTGAGAAAAAAGGTGCGGAGCTCACCGTGCTGCCCGTAGACAGGGAAGGCAAAATTGATTTAACAGAACTTAAAAAGGCTATCCGGCCAGACACTATTCTGGTTTGTATCATGCAGGCCAATAATGAAACAGGTGTGATCCATCCGATATCTGCCATAGCCGAGATCGTACATCATCAGGGTAGTTTATTTTTCTGCGATGCCACACAGGCAGCAGGGAAGGTAAACATAGACGTAAAGGATTCACCGATTGCGCTGCTTGCATGGAGTGCGCACAAGCTGTATGGCCCCAAAGGCACAGGAGCCTTATTCGTAAGCAGAAAAAACCCACGAGTTACGCTTACACCTCAACAAGACGGAGGAGGGCATGAGCGAGGGCTACGTTCTGGTACGCTGAATGTACCTGGCATTGCCGGCTTCGGTAAAGCCTGCGAGCTGGCGAAAACCGACATGTGGGATAACAGCGCCAGATTGTCGGCACTGCGCACCCAGCTGGAGCAGGGACTGGAATCGCTTGGAGGTGTGACTATCAATGGCAGCCTGCGTGACCGCCTTCCCAATACCACCAACCTCTCGTTCACCGACATCAAAGCGTCTGAACTTATCAAACTGCTGCCTCACATAGCCCTGGCCACCGGCTCGGCCTGTGCATCTGCTCTTCCCGAACCTTCTCACGTACTGAGAGCAATGCAAATAAGCGATCCGTTAGCCATGGCATCGGTGAGATTCAGTCTGGGTAAAGACAATACGTTGGAAGAAATCGATTATACGCTGCAGGCGGTAAGCGAAGCAGTGACATACTTAAGAAAGGATTCCTGATGGAAAAAGAAACGATCTGGTTCAACAAAGCAGTAAAAACCACAGACTTTGATTGGATGAACCCCGGCACGCTGGGAGAAGTACTTGACATCCAATTTTCAGAAATAGGACCCGATTACCTGAAAGCTACCATGCCTGTGGATCACCGCACCAAGCAGCCTTTCGGTTTACTTCACGGAGGAGCCAGCGTGGCACTTGCCGAAACCATGGGAAGCGTAGCTTCCTGGATGGTAGTAAACCCCGAATTTTTCATCGGTGTTGGATTGGAAATAAATGCCAATCACGTACGTGCAGTAAAAGACGGGAGGGTAACCGGTGTTTGCAAACCCATTCATGTAGGGGGCAAGACACACGTATGGGAAATCAGGATTTACGATGAGCAAGAACGTCTTTGCTGTATCAGTCGTATTACAGTAGCCATTGTACCTAAGAACAAAATTTAGTCTATCGCGTTCTTCTTCTTGGTGATGGTCTCCACTACCTTTTTCTGAGCTTCTATTTCACTCTTTTTCTTAGTCTGGTCGGTGGCGTTTTTCGCTAAATCGTCTTCGTCGCTTTTGATTTTGCTTTTATATTTTTCAATTTCGGCTTTGAGGCTATTCTGATCTTTTTCGAGACCGCTTTGTGTACTCTCTAGTTTAGAAAGGGCTTTCTCTGCATCTTTCAACTGATCGGCAATGGCATCGTTAGATGTTTTATTTGCAAAATCGAGCATCAGCTTCTTGAAATAAGCGGTTTGCGTTCCATGATCTGACGGGTTCATAAACGCTCCTCCGAGGTTCACTGAAACGATGAGCTTGTATTCCTTCTCATTCACCTTCTCAGTTTTGTAGTACACATCGCAGGTATTATTGCTCAAATCCTTAATCACGACATTGTCTGCCAGGTGTCCGGCATCTTTCGAACTCACTTTACCGTTATATCCTTTCATGATGGATTTCCATCCGTTATTGATATCATCCTCTGAGGCTTCATAGATCGTTACTACGAGGCAGGGGTTCTTCCCACCACCAATATTCATATGCTCTTCCTCAACTTTGATCTTTTTCTGAGCAATAGCCGAAAAGGAAAGGAGTATCAGTAAAATAGCAATACCGTTTTTCATGAAATGGATTTTGAGTGATTGAGCCAACAAGGTAATAAGTTTTCAGATTGTATCCTAATCGTTATCGATCACGGATACCCCTCCGCTTACAATAAACTTCATCACATCCGAAGCTGGTATGTCGAGCAGCTGAATGCTGGTAGCGGGCACAATGAGTGTTTGGCCGGCAATGGAATAGGAACTGGGCAGGTATACTGCCACGCTGTTTCCTTCTATCCCCAGATCTTTCAGGTTATCCTGCGTTATGAATCCCAGTTGACGTATGTCGTTCTCTTTGTTCAGCATAACGAGTACGGGTTTGTTGAACTTGCGTTTGCTGCCGACAAAAGCGGAAAGAAAATCCTTGATGGAGGAATAGATGATTTTAACAAACGGCGCGCGTTCCAGCGCATGTTCAAAAGCATTGTATACGGCACGGAAGAGGAAGCTGGAAGCTACGTAACCAACAGCCATGATAAGCAAAAATCCAATCACTATCGCGATGATCGGATCTACATAAGGGTTGATTAAAAAATTGCTTGGAAGAAAATGTCCTACAGAAGAAATGATTAAATAGAAGATATAGATCGTCACACCCAGCGGGGCCAACACCACCAATCCCTGAAGAAAAAAACCAACGTACTTTTTCATTTTACTTATTTGCACAAATGTACACATTACCCTTCAACCGTTTAAACCATTGCCGATCCCGGGCATCAAACCGGTAAATAAGCTAGATATGAAACGTTTGCTTTTTTCCTTAGGATTGATTGTAATATTCCTGATTGCCATGCCCGAAAAGGCAACCGCTCAGTTCTTTGTTCGTATCCGCCCCGTTGCGCCCGTGGTCGTAGGGGTAATCCCACCCGCTCCTGGTCCGCATTATGTGTGGGTAAAGGGACACTGGAGGTGGAACAAACACCGGAACGAGTATGTATGGGTTGAAGGGCATTGGATACAAGCCAGGCGAGGTCATGTATGGGTAGAAGGATATTGGGAAGATGTAGAAGGACGAGGTTCTCGGTGGATTCCTGGCCATTGGAGCAGGTAATCAGAAATACTTATCCAGATCCTGCCTCTGTTTCTTCGTAAGACCAGATACCACCAACTCATAGGAGTGGTCAATTTGCTCGCAAAGAAACTTGTCTGACACAGAGCCGTCGGGCTCTATCGTATTCCAATGCTTTTTATTCATGTGGAAGCCAGGAAGGATGCAGCTGTGTTCTTCCCTCAGTGTTACGGCTTTTTCCGGATCACATTTTACATTAAAGCTAAGAGTCAATGCATCCAGTCCGGTCAGCAGAAAAGCTTTCCCCATCACTTTGTATACCAGAGTTTCGGGTCCAAAAGGGAGTGTTTCTTCTACCCCTTTTTTTGACAAGCAATATACCCGTAGGTCTTCAATGTTCATAGTTGTAAGGAATCAGATTGGATTCTTTGGCTTTGGAGAGAATCACCATTGTTTGCATCTGACTAATTTCTTCGATCGTCGCGATCTTTCGTGCTACAAGCTCTTCGAAGGCATTGATATCCTTCACCATCACATGTAGGATATAGTCGGCGTTGCCGGTAACCTTATAACAATCGGTTATTTCGGCTATTTCGGCTATCTGTTTTTTAAACTTGTCAACGACGCCTTCTGTATGACGAGGCAGCGTAATCAACATCAGGGCTTTGATGCCGATACCCATCTTGGCTTCGTCCACTTTGGCATGGTAGCTCTTGATGAATCCGTTTTTTTCCAGCTTTTTTACTCGTTCCAGAGTAGGTGCAGGGGAGAGTCCGATGGTTTGAGACAGTTCTAAATTCGTGATCCGGCCATTGAGCTGGAGTATCTTCAGGATGCGGAGGTCGGTTTTATCTAACGTCATAAACTAGAAATTATATACGAAGTTACACAAGTCTTGTTCGGGGCTGTAAGCTAAAATAAAGAAGATATTCTAATAGCAGATAAGGCACTACGTTTCAATACATTATATTCATTTTCAGCGACTTCGTGAAGGAGAAAAATCGTTAAAACATTCAAACGAATATGCCCATTTTACATTTTGGAAAAATGCTGAATTCAAACAACCAGCTTGTATAGCACTGGCTTGCTTGGTGAAGCATCATTTTCGAAAGAGGCGATCTGGAGATTTAGGAGGAAGCTGCCATCCATCACTGCGTTAGGCACATAAATAAGCTCTGTAATGGTCCTCTGCAACTGAGTAGCATGGGGATATTGCCAAAAGGCATGGTGAGCCAGTAACTTACCTCCGTCTACTTCTTTGTCCACACTCGGAAGATCCAAAAGCAGGTGATCGATGCCTTTCTCGTGCATCCATTGAGCCGCTTCGTGATGGAGATATGCCGGGTTGGAATTAGAATAATGCTTGTTTATTTTCTCCGGCGGATTTGACAAGGTACGGATAACGAGTGCTTCGGGGTTCTTATTTCCCACTGCTTCGGAGAGTTGCTCACGTGTGACAACCCGGTCCCCATTCTCCAGCTCTCGCGGCAGGATGGTCACCAGCTCGGCGATGAAGAAGAAATGCTTCAAACATTGGTTTATGCTGTAGTCTTCCCGGCTGATATGCCCCACACATTCGGTATGGGTGCCGTTGCCATGAGGATTAAAGGTAATGTTCCGGAAGTTCACCGAGCCGCCTTGTTTTACTTCTCCAATCCAGTCACCATTCCTTACCGGTTCTATCTTTACCGGATCGACATACCAGGCGCTGACGTTTTCGGTTCCTGCACGAAGTGGAATAGAAATATCGATAGGCTGACCGAGGTCGGCCTTGTATGTTTTGCCTTTGTGGTTGAGTATAGTGAACATGATATATAGGTGATTCGGTTAAGCGAACAGGTCAGAAGCTATTTTATCTGCCACTAACATACCTTCTTCGGTTAATATAAGCAACTCTCCTTTTTGTACCAGCTTGCCCGACTGCAGGTAAAACTCTGCTTCTTCGGCGCATTGTCCCGCACGTGCTGCTCCGAACGCAATTTTTATTTTCCCCAGATCACACCCCCACATCGTGCGGAGGCTGGTCATGACATATTCGTTGTACTGCTGATCCGGGGTAAGTATTTCCAGTTCAAAATCAGGCGCGTCCGTTTCCATGGCTTTGATGTATGCCGGGTTGTTGGCTTTGTTCCATTGTCGAGAGACGCCGTTGAAGGAGTGAGCCGAAGGGCCAAGTCCTAGGTAATGCACCCCTTTCCAGTAGTTGCTGTTATGCTTTGAAAAAAAGCCAGGACGGGCGAAGTTGGAAATCTCGTAATGCAGAAACTCATTCCAGCGCATCTCTTCTTTGAGTATTTGGAAATGACTGGCCGCAAGCTCTTCCTTCGGTGCCGGCACTTTACCCGTCTTCACAAATCCGGCCAGTGCTGTTCGGGGTTCAACTGTCAAGCAGTACGCAGAGACATGTTGTACATCCAGTTCAAATGCCTGGTGCAAGTTCTTCCTCCAGGAAGCTTCGTCCAATCCGGGAATACCGTAAATGAGGTCGATGGTGATATTTGAAAACCCTTTATCCTGCGCCAGCTTTACACAATCAACAGCTTCTGTTGCTTTATGTGCACGGTTCATCATGTGTAAATCTTCTTCCCGGAAACTTTGTATGCCTATGCTCAACCGGTTCACCGCGCTTTTGCGCAGTGTCTCCAGGCGCGATGCATCCAAGTCGTCTGGGTTTGCCTCCAGAGTAATTTCGGCATCTGCTGCAACATTGAAATGAGTACGTAAGGTGTTGTCGATTTCTTCCAGTTCACCGGCAGTCAATAGAGAGGGTGTACCACCTCCGTAATAAATCGTTTCAATGCGTTCATCTCCCAGGTAGTCTTTTCGCAGGGCGATTTCTTTTTTAAGAGCTGTTACAAATGCACTTTTACTCTCCAAGGAGGTGGAAAAATGAAAATCACAGTAGTGACAGGCTTGTTTGCAATAAGGGATATGAAGGTAAATTCCGGACATGAATCAAGCGTCTTTTCTGGGTTTGCCAGATGCAAGGGTAGATAAAGGTACAAATAGCTGGGGACTTATTATAGGAAAGCAGGACAAGTGACCTTACTTATCGTCTTTCTTTTGGTCCTTCTCTTCCTGACCAAATTTACGAATGATGGTTTTCCGTTTCTTTTCCACGATGTAGAATGGTGTGTATACGTTTTCTATTCCTTGACGAAGCGTCACATCGTAGTTGTTTTGCGTGAGGAAGAAGGAATCGTCCAGTATACGTTCATCCATTGTGATGGTGTAACGGCCCAGTGGAACATAGATGACGTAGTTGCCTTTGCGGTCGGTAATGGCCGGATAGGTTTTACCTAACGAGTCAACGGCGGTAACCTTGATACGGCTCAGATCTAAATGATAGTCTTCATTCACTTTTTCACGTTCCATCAGCACATCTCCGAATATCTTGACTCCCCGGATAAAGGGCAGATATACTGTTTTGTTGGACACCTGGAGGCTGTCATCAACCAATGGGAACCAACCTTGCAGGTCGGTGAGGGAAACTACAGACATTGGATAACCTCCACTTGGTATGTTAACCAGTTTGGCTTGTCCGTTCTCATCAGTCAGAAGTTCGTGATCGCCTACATGGATGACAATGTTTTCCAAAGGAATTTCTTCTTTGTCCATGATGCGGTTACCGTTCAGGTCGATAAACGCTACAAAGCTAACGGTGCTATTGGTCTTCTTTCGGTATTTCTTAGGGATAGGAATGCCGAACTCTTTACGCACTCCGAAACCAACAAACACCCCTTGATTGACCACAGGTTTGTTGTCCTGCTCATTCGCAGTAGTGATATTCCCGCTATACAAATCGGTGCGGTTTGGCATACTTGTATTAAAGTTATAACCTACACTCACCTTGAACCTCCACCCACTGAAGGTATAGAAATACAAGTCGGGGAAAAGGCCGAAGCTATGACCGTAGTTATAGTTCTGATAGGAGTAACTCACATTGCTTTCCAGCACAAAGCGCGGATCGGGGAAGAGGTACTGATGCTGCAGGCTCAGGTAAAGCATCTGCGGATAGATGCGCTGTTGAAGCAGGGTATTGATATCGTATATGTTTTGATAACCGTAAGTATAACGCACGCTTCCTGTAATGGTGTGATATTGCATGAGGGAATAAGCAGACATAGAGAAGAACTCCGGTACTTGAGGGTAATCGGGCAAGTAGTTGTAACCTCCACGAGTAGAGAAAGAGAAACGCACATTCTTTTCCTGATTGTAAGTGTTATAGTCAAACGATACCCCTCGGTAATGCAGACGGATGTTGTTTTGGTCGGCAAAGTTATAGAACAGCCCAGGCATCATTCTGCCCATTGGCGTGTTGAGGGAATAATAGAGATAGTTATTAAAGTAACGATTGACAGTATAGGTTCCAACCACATAGGTAGGCATTTCATAAGCGATATAATTATTCTGCAATGAAAGCGAGCGTTTACCAGGCAACATGTAGCTGATACGGTCACTGTAATTGAATCGCTGCGCATTGGTGCTCGAGAAATATCGGGAAGCATAATCTACCTGTACAGTAGGTACCAGTTTTTCTTTAAGATATAAACCGCTGTAGCTGAACCCGAGCAATGTGCCGTAATGAACAGGGTTTCCGGGAAGGAACCTCAACGTAGAATGGCTTTCGGTGGCGTTAACTGAAAAATGATGGTTACGTGTTACACTGAATGTATAGCGCGCACCGAGGAAGTCTGTCGAATAATTACCAATGCGATCTTGCGTATGGCCCAAAGTACCCGTAAGCACCTGTTTGTCGGCAAAAATTCCACGATAAGTCAATCCATAGGATACACGATATGGATCAATGAGGCGTGGGGACATCGTGAAATAAGCACCGACTGTTTGTTTGTCGGTAATGTGGTATTCGCCGGTAATACCTCTTCCTGAAGCCGGGATACCGAACCCTGACCCTGCACTTACGTCACCAATCTGTACATTTCCCCAGCGGTGGTAGTATCCGAGGTAGAAGGAGCTGTTCTGGTAGGCCTTGGGGTTGTAGTAGTAACTCGAATAATTCATCTGGGTAAAGTACACCAGGCTGGCACCGTTTTCAAGCAAGGTGCTTCCACGAAATACCAGGTTCATGACTGGTTGTGCTGACAAGACATTGTAGACGTTAGCATCCATAATAACAGGAAGTACAAAACCGTTATAAGGCGACACCTTCTTGACGCTATTGAGCCGTATAAATTCAATGCGTTTGTTACGGGTAAAGCTGGTGGCTCCGTTGAGCTTGGGATCCTGGGAGTGGAAATAGAGTGAATATTTCTTCTCATCATACCGTCTGCCCGGATTGTGCGACTCTACATCCACCCTCCGGAAGTTTCGTTTTCCTTCGAAATAACTGAAGTTGAAATGCAGCGTGGTATCGCGGAAAGGATCGAGGTTGAGGTTGAAGAAACGCTTTTTCACGATCAGACCGGTGCTGTCGGTGAGGATGCTGTTTTTGCCGGTCTCACTCAATGTAAGCACGATATCCTGGTTTTCATTGCCTTCATTAAAGAGGTTTACTGCAAAAGGAACAGAAGTCTGATTATTCATGAAGTAAATTCTGCTGGAAGGGAAGATATTCAGGTCCCAGCGTATCTGTTTGATCGATGCGGTTACGAATGAGGCGCTGGCCCTTTGTTTAGCAGAAGAGTCGCGCAACACGGCGCTGATAAAATATTGGGAATTTCCTTTCAGGTTGGAGGGAATGATGCGGATAGGAATATACATCGTATCCTTCGCTTCCATGGTAAATATTTTTTCGTCCAGACTCATCACTCTCCAATGTCCTGGCAGGGTGAGGCTCACTTTAAAGCGGACTGGCTCAGAAGCGGTGGAGACGATTTTCAATACGTTGGAGACAATTTCTCCAGCTTTGAGGGTAACGTTCGGCTGGGTAAAGGAGGCTGTAAGCGTTGGTCCTTGAGTTTGAGAAAACGAAACGACAGGAGCCATACACAGGAGGGAGAGAAGGATCCCAAAAGCCGCATGTAAAATCCTGTTTGATCTACGCTTCATTGGTTCAAGGTTGTTCAACCAGGCAAAATCTAAGGCCTACCTGGTAATAACCCGGCGTCATAGCGAGACCCGGGACAAGACGGTAATCAATTGTAAACGTGTATTCGTTATAATTGGTCAAATAGCTGCCTGCACCATTTACGTTGGTAGCACAGGATCCGGCGGGTGTGAGTGCCATGCCGTTGATAATATCTATGAAAGAGCCGTTAGCAGCGGCAAAGGTTTCATACACGCCATTGCTGATAGGTGTGCCGCATCCGTTGTACACTCTAAACTGTAAGAGATTAAGTTTAGGTACAGTACCTATGGGGCTGCCATAAGTAGAAAGTTTTTCCCAATCGGTAGCCGGTGTTCCGGCTCCGGGGTTATTGTCGATATAAACACGTAACGCCCATTTACAGGCAGCGTTATTGGCAAGCACATTCAGGCGCAGGATGGTTGTACCACCCATGGTGATTCCCGATTTAATTTTATCAAAGTTGTCGAATACAAAATTGACATTTCCAGGCGTGGACAAGGTTAAACCACTGGCAGGAATTGCCTGACAGTTGGCTGTAACGGGGGGGCCACACTGGGCTTCCGAAGAAACAGGAGCAGAAAGAAAAATGAGGATCCAAATTGCTCCGGGCAGCAATGATGCTGCCCGAAGCGTTTGGAAATGAGTGAATCTCATGCAGAAGGGGTTATTGGTCCTCCAGTAAAACATATTTCACATCCATGGTGTAAACACCTGGGCGTGCAAATGCTGGAGAAACAAGTGCAGTAGATACCCCTGCGTTGGTACCTGCAGCTGGGAATACAGCTGGAAGACCTGGCAGAATACGGTAGTCCATCGCATAATAATAGATGTTTGGACCAGCAGAACCTACAGTCAGGTAGCTTCCGCCTGGAGCCTGTTGACCAGCACCGGTACCCGCTTCACCCTGAATGTATTTTTCAGCAGCTGTCGGAGGTGTGTAAGGTGTGTTAGATGCGTAAATGCTGTTCTGACCGATTACAACTGCATTAGCCGGAGCAAATGCGGTGCTGTAGTCAGCAAAACTGCCGGTGAAACCGGTGCTGTTCGCATTTGCAAAGCTCTGGTGAAGTTCGAGTGCAGAAAGCGGAAGCACAGATACGGCATTGGGGTCAGCACCTGTGTAGTACTGCATCTGGTTATCCCAGGAAGCACCATTGGTGGATGTACCCACTGCATACAAGTCCCAGTTTACGCTGGAGCTAACCGTCAGGATTGTCGCTCCGTATTTGGTAATACCACCGTAGTAGTCGGCGATGTCGTCAAATACAAAACTAATCTGGTCAGAAGTGTTCATGTTTAATTGCAGGATAGGCTGAAGATCCATCGTGATGGTCACGTTCTTCTCATCCTGTAACTGTGCGAAAGCAGAACCTGCAAGAAGCAGACCTGCCGCAAGTGGTAGGAGTCTCTTTTTCATGGTAATTGGTTTTTGATTGGTTTGAATTTACGTTGCTTAGTTGGTAATACCGGCAATGCTTCTAAGCAATACCGGGCAGTTGTGATTTATTAAAAATTGTTTTTGTCAAATAGCATGATTGGCCTCCTGTCCAATGGGATTTATGTTTTTCTGAATATAATTTAACGGTGGTTATTCTAATGTAAAGTCAAGCTCTGCTGCCTCAATATGGTCTTTGCTTCCAAAATCCATTACGCCCACGGCTGAGTATTTTCCTTTGGGCAAATCGTCGGGCAGCGGGAAATCGAATTCCCGTATAAAGCCTGGCAGTATGGTGTAGTTGCGGGCCGGGAGCTTTTTCTGCTCTCCGGTTTTCTTGTTGGTAAGTTCTACGTAGGTGGTACAAAAGCCGATACCATCGCCTTTATTGATGAGTTTCATGTTCAAGGCCGATTTCTCTTTTTCCTTTTTCACGTAAGCAAAATTGCTGATCTCAACCTGATTTACTTTTACGTTGGGCGGGTTCTGGTAGATGTATACACCAAAACCAATAGAAGGTACCACGCCCAGTGCTACTGAATTTCCTTTGCCTTTACCAGGGTCAAGCGCACCGCGTTCGGTCACCTGGTCTATCATCATAATGGTAAAAGCAGCGACTGCACCATCATCGGAATTGGGTATCTCAACTGTCACTGTGACATTCTTTGTTTCACCAGGTTTCAGCTCAATATAAGATGGGGCTACATTGACCCATTTGGAAAGACCATACTTGTAATTAGCACTCGGAGCAGCCACGGGTTTACCCTTGGTGTCCTGCATGTAATCCATAAAGGTGAGGTTGAACTTGAAGACATTCTTCGAATCATTGGTGATCTTTACGTTCTGGTGAGCCGAGGATCCCGGCCTAACATTGAAGCGAAGGCTGGATGGAGAAACGGCCACACCTAATCCGTCTGTCTTGTCGGAAATATTTTTCTTACCAGTTGAATCCGGTTTGGCAGACGCAGGAGTACTCGTCTGCCCTATACTGGAATGAGGGCTGAATAAAAGACTTGAAATAACGAAAATACTTGCATGTAGTAGTTTCTTATGCATATAGACTGGTTCAAATTAAGGCCGTCGTGCTATTGCTGCTGTATCTTATGTCCGGCTACTAAAATACAGTCTTTCAATATACATGTACTATATCCCAATATATATCCAAGGAGTATGCCTGTATACGGCGGTTTACATCCAAGGGTTTCAGGTAGGTGCAATAAACAGTTATGTATGCCAC
>Ga0206918_1125_pt1 | contig 16975 bp, 16 predicted proteins | sample Alteio_BWOrgHeat_69_FD_152950 | JGI IMG/M metagenome (GOLD analysis project Ga0206918, IMG submission 152950) | Enriched cells from forest soil in Barre Woods Harvard Forest LTER site, Petersham, Massachusetts, United States -... | ecosystem: Environmental > Terrestrial > Soil > Temperate forest >... | reverse complement strand
AAGGAGTTTTGTTTTCATAATCAATTTGATTGGTTTTACTTGACACAACAAAGAGAGGGATTAACACACTGGTGTAACATGACATGAGTCAGATTGCGCGCTGACTTTAATCATGATGAAGGTTAATAGGTGTGGTACTTTTGAGCTATAAAACTCCAATGCCATGAAAGCAAAAACATTGCTGCAAGTACTTAGCCTGAGTACTAACCTGTATGTCATCCTGAAGGATGAGGAACTCATGAACAAACTTTCCGGTATGGTTGAAAAGGGAAGGGAACATTACCATGATGTATTTCATCCCGATGAAGACGAAAATCCGGAACCCATTATTGAACGATTGCTGGCCAAAGCAAAAGAAGCGAAAGCCGAGCTGGAAGAGCGGTTGAGCAGAGCGGCTGAATCTGCGTATGCGAAAATGCACATTGCCCATACAAAAGAAATTGAAGGCTTACAGGAGCAGCTAAGCCAGGCTGAAAGCAGGTTGCGGGCAACTGAAGCCAGGCTTGCAATCCTCGAACAATCTAATCCAATACATTGAAATGGGTTTCATCAACTACATCGACGGGAAATACCACCATGTGAGACGCTACAATCAGATTGCTGCCGTATTGCTGAAATACGGTTTTGAAGACCTGGTTTCCTACATGGATGAAAAGAAGCGTTTCGCATTCTTCCGGAAAATTCTTCCCCAGAAAATACAGCAGGAGTCGCTTCACCTGAGCAAATGGGAGAAGATACGGCTGGCTTGTGAGGAGCTTGGACCCACCTTTGTAAAGTTTGGTCAGATTCTCAGCAGCCGACCGGACCTTGTACCTACAGAGCTGATCCTGGAAATGGAAAAACTGCAGGACAGTGTTCCTCCTATTGCAGGGAACATAGCGGCTGATGTGGTGGAGCGCGAGCTGCAGAAACCGCTGGATGTGCTTTTTGCCAGCTTTGAAAAAGAAGCTTACGCCTCGGCCTCTATGGCCCAGGTACATAAAGCCGTTTTGAAAACAGGAGAACAGGTAGTACTTAAAATACAACGCCCCGGCATACGGGAGGTGATTGAAGCCGACATCCGTATCATGTATTACCTCGCAGCGGTATTTCGTAAACGCATACCTGCTCTTAAAAACATTGATCCGGTTGGACTCATCCGTCATTTCGAAGCTTCCATGCTGAAAGAGCTGGACTTTATTCATGAATCGGTAAACATTCAGCGCTTCCGGGATAATTACCAGACAGACAAGGGAGCAGGGGCGTATACCACCGCTCCCCAGGTTTACCAGGAATATTCCACCTCGCGAGTGCTGACGATGGAGTTTATGCGGGGAGCGAAAATATCGGATGTAGAGAAACTAAATACTATGCACATCAACCGCCCGCTCGTAGGCGAACGGTTGGTTAAAACATATTTCCGCCAGGTGTTTGATCACGGCTTTTTTCATGCTGATCCACACCCCGGAAACATTCTTGTTTTACCGGGCGACACGATTTGTTTTCTCGATTTCGGAATGATGGGCAATATCCTCAGGAAAGATCTGGAAGACCTGGGGAGCCTGATTCTGGCTGTTTTCTCGCGCGATTTCAAAGGTATTATTGCGGCGGTACAAAACCTGACCGATTCTCCATTGCTGAAGGACAATCGCGACCTGGAAGCCGATTTGTTTGAGTTTGTGAACAACTACCATGTGAAACGGGTACACAAAAACGAACTGAGCACGCTGATGCTCGAACTGAAAGACATTGTGATGAAGCATGGTATCAAGCTACCGTCTCAGTTTTACCTCCTGGCCCGGTCCCTGGTATCTCTTGAAGGATCGGCGTTACAGCTAGACCCTCATCTGGATATGATGAAAATTGCCAGGCCATTTATGGTGAAGAGCATCGCATACAAATACACCCCCCTCAAATTCGGTAAACGTTTCTTTAAGTCGATGTATGAACTGGGTCTTTATCTGGAAGAATTCCCCCGCGACCTGAAAACAGCCATGCGCCGCATCACCTCGGGCGAGATTCAGGTGCAACTGGAACATAAAGGGATTGATCCGCTTATTCACACATTTAACCGTATCAGCCGGCAGCTTGTTTCTGCTGTGATCATTGGGTCATTAATTATCGGATCATCCCTGCTGATCAACGCAAGCATGCCTCCCAAATGGCACAATGTGTCCCTGCTGGGACTGGCTGGTTTGTCTGTTGCGCTGTTCCTGGGTATAGGACTCCTGAATAACCTGCGTAAAGGCGATCATGATGAGCCGGACCGGGAATGAATAATTGTAGACCGCAAACAAAAAAGACACCTGATGGTGTCTTTTTTGTTTGCGGAGCAATAAAGCCTTACAATTTCGTAAAAGCTGTCTTCATATGCTCGTAAGCCTCTTTCATCTCCTCATTGAAATGATTCCATTTCCCTTTTTGTTCTTTGGGAGAGGCTGCTGATTTTATTTTATCGCCCAGTTTATTCAAACTCTCCAGGTGCTCCTTCATAAAACCTTTTACCTCAATTTTGGCATCCATCTTTTTCATCTGAAAACGGAGTCGTAGGATTTCCATTTTAATCCGTGCCTTGGTCAGTTCCCGTTTCAGTTCGTTTTCCAACTGGGGAGGGAGGGTGGTTTCTTCTGTGAGTTTCTCCAGGCTCTTTTCTATCTTCTTGATGGCTGCCAGGATTTTTTTTTCCTGAATTTCATAATGAACGCGTGCTTCCGCTTTGCCAAGTGCAAGTTGAACCTGAAGCTCCTCTATGGCGGTCCTAAGGCTTTCAAATTTATTTTCGCTAAGCGCTTTGAGCTTGTTGAGGTTTCCTTTCAGACCAGAAACAAACGTATTCAACCCTGTTTTCATTTCTTCAAATTTGTCGCTGGCATCAGCTTTGCCCAGGGCAAGTTGCAGCCTGAATGCTTCCAGTTCGTCGGCGGCTTTGCGTAAGCCATCGACTATAGATTCGGTAATAGATCCTGAATTTTCCATGGTTTTATTTTTTATCAAATGTCCGAAGCGGGCGGGATGTATCCAATGACCCTGATCACCCATGGCTTGATTTTTGTCAGTTTTGTTCCAACACCAATTCCGGAGCTTCCCTTTCGAGACGGTCGATTCCTCCTGCCACGCTGCAAACACGGTTAAAGCCAAAGGTTTTTAACAATGAAGCGGCGATCATAGACCGGTAGCCTCCTGCACAGCAAACGATAATTTTCCGGTTAGCATCCAGTTCGGCAAAACGGTTGGGGAGTTCTGCCAGGGGTATCTGTAAGGCTCCTCCCAGACTTTTTAAAGCTGTTTCAGACGGGCGTCTCACATCGAGTATCAGGCTGTTTTCTTCCTGCCTTAGTTTTCGGTAGGTTTCGGTATCTATCTGTTTGATGCAGCTTCTTTCTTTGTCTTCGGGCAGGTCTGCACATCCAAGAATGGTATCATACCCGATTCGGGCAAGACGTACAACACTTTCCTTCTCAGTTCCTTTATCTGTAAACAAAACAAGGGGTTTGCCAAAAGGAAGCAGTGTTCCTGCCCAGACAGCGAAATCACCGTTCAACCCGATATTAACCGCTCCGGGAGCATGACCTTTGGCGAATTGTTCTGCCGGGCGCGTATCCAGAAGAATAGCTCCTTCCTGTAATGCATTTTTCCAATCGGCCTGTACTAATCTTGTTTCAGCCTTTAGTAATACCTCTTGCAGGGGCTCATATCCCTTTGCGTTGATTCCGGCATCTTTGAAAAAATAGGCCGGAGGAGATGTGAGGCCTTCTGTTACCTGTTGAATGAATTTTTGCCTGTTCAGCTCTTTCAAAGCATAATTCGTTTGTCGTTGTTCGCCGAGTGTAGTGACAGTTTCGCGTGCGATATGTTTGCCGCATGCAGAGCCTGCCCCATGGCCAGGATAGATAATCAGGTCGTCTTTGAGTGGCTTGATTTTGTTGTTTAACGAGTCGAAGAGCATGGAAGCGAGGGCTTCTTTATCCAGGTTTCCGCTTAACAAGTCAGGTCTGCCCACATCGCCGGCAAAAAGAGTGTCGCCGGTGAAGAGGCTGGATTCCTTTCCTTGCTCATCCAGCAAGAGGTAACAACAGGACTCGAGTGTGTGTCCGGGTGTATGTAAAACACGTATCTGTATCTTTCCCAGACTCAGTACCTCCTCATCATTTGCCACCAGGGCAGGGTAGGAGGGTCTGGCTCCACCTCCATAAACAATAATGGCACCTGTTTGCCGTGCCAGGTCCAGGTGGCCGGATACAAAGTCGGCATGGAAATGGGTTTCAAGTATGTAGCGTATCTGTGCTCCCCGCTCTCTGGCGAGACTCAGGTAGGGCTGGGTGTCGCGCAGCGGATCGATGATGAGTGCTTCTCCGTTTGATTCTACATAGTAAGCAGCCTGAGCCAGGCAGTTGGTGTAAAATTGTTTGATGAACATATGCGGTAGGTTTAGCGAGGTAAATACACGAATTAAACTGTTTTGCTGAAAATTTCAGAAAGGGGCAGCTTCTCCCATAAGCGGGCATCAAAGGCCATACAGATATTACGGAGAAAAGGTTTTCCTGCTGGTTTGACACGCAGTTGGTTTTGGCTGACTTCAACCAGGCCATCCGCTTCCATCTCCTTTAGACGGGGGAGGGCTTCAAAAACTTCTTTGCACTGAAGGCTTGGCTCTTCCCAGGATGTTTCCATCGAGCAGATGATGCGAAGGATATGTGTGCGAAGTATCTTGTCGCTGGGTGTATGGGTATGTCCTTTAAAAACGGGAAGCGAACCACCCCTGATACGGCGGTAATAATCTTCTACTCTTTTTTCGTTTTGTGCATACCCCCCTTCAGTCTCACTTATCGCCGAAACGCCCAAGCCAATAAGGAGCGGTGTGTAACGGTGGGTATAGCCCATGAAATTGCGGTGGAGTTGATGCTTTTCGGCTGCCTGGTATAACGAATCGCTTTTCAGGGCGAAATGATCCATACCTATTTCTTCATAGCCTGATTGCATAAGAAGGGCTCTGCCGGCTTCATACAAGTCGCTCTTTGCTTTACCTACAGGTAGGTCCTGCTCCGTGAATTTGCGCTGACTAGGTTTGAGCCAGGGGATGTGTGCATAGCTGTAAAATGCAATCCGGTCGGGGCGGAGCAGGTTTACCAGACGAATGGTTTCCAATACGCTTGCTACCGTCTGCCCGGGCAAACCGTAAATCAGGTCGTAATTCACAGATGTGAAACCGATCTTTCTGGCCTGGTTGGTTACCTCCTGTACTTGCTCAAACGACTGTATGCGGTTTACTAATTCCTGCACGTGCGGATCGAAATCCTGTATGCCCAGACTGAGCCTGCGAAACCCAAGGCCATATAAAACTTGCAAATGCTGTGGGGTTGTGTTGCCCGGATGGGCTTCAAAACTGAATTCTGCATTTTTTGCAATGACGGATGTGCTCAGGATATGATCAATAAACTCAGCAAGATGCCTGGGCGAAAAGAAGGTAGGTGTGCCACCGCCCAAATGGATCTCACTGATTCGGGGAGGAGAATCAAATAAGGCAAGATACATGTCCCATTCCCGTATCAATGCTCCTACATAGGTAGCTTCCACCGCGTGGTTTACTGTAATGCGTGTGTTGCAACCGCAATAGGTACAGAGGCTTTCACAAAAGGGCAGGTGGAAGTATACGCTGATCCCGTCGTCTTTTTTAGAAGCCCGGAAAGCAGTGCTGACTGCTTTCTTCCAATTTGCCTCTGAAAAATCAGATGTGTCCCAGTAGGGAACAGTGGGGTAGCTTGTGTAGCGTGGACCGGGTACGTTGTATTTGCTTAAAAGATTACTCATGGAGTTCGTATTGATAGGTTTATCCAATCGTTGATCGTTAAATCATTTATGACAGCAGTTATGCTTCAGATCAGAAACTGCTGAGAGGTGGGGACTCAGGTAAGGTATACCCAGGTTGAGACCACGGAAAATAAAGAGCAAGGCCATCAGGCCCATTACGAATGGAGCCGCTTTGCGAATGTTGTTCCTTACAGACAGGCTGATCGTATTGCCGGCAAGGGACAAGGTGAGCATGGCCGGCAAGGTGCCCGCCCCGAAAGCAGCCATGAATGCTGCTCCTTTTAAGGCCTCACCGGTAGTCAGGGCGCTGGCGAGCCCCAGGTATACAAAGCCGCAAGGCAACAGCCCGTTGAGCAGGCCGATGAGAAAAAGACTTTGTAAACTGCTTCTCTGAAACAATTTGCCGATAGCAATTTTCTGACGGGTGACGAATCCCTGGAAGATGCGCAGAGAGGGAACGCTGCTTTTGAACTGTTGAGGCATGATTAAGAACAGCAATAAAAGAAAACCAATGGCCAGACTCAGAGTACGCTGATAACCTGCAATCACAAACGATTTGCCTGCAAGGCCAAGTAATATTCCTAGTAATGCGTATGTCAGAATACGACCGGTGTTATACGTCAACGCACCTCCCACTGCCCGTGTTGTGCTGGACCGGTCCAATGGCAGGGCTAATGCAATGGGACCGCACATGCCTACACAATGGAAGCTGCCTAGGAAACCGAGACTCAAAGCTGTGATCAGGAGGAGCATGTCAGTTCAGGAATAAAGTCTCTTCGTAACAAAATTTACGACCATCCACCTGGAAGTCACATAGCATTTTATAAGTACCCCTTCGAAATTTACCGGAAGCGAATACCTGCTGTCCCTGCTCTCCCTGATTGGCGGTATAAGATAAATCAAGAGCAGAATCGGAGGGGCGGTAAAAGAGGATCCTTCCTGCCACCTTTTTACCATGCCATTGTTCCGGATATTGAAGAGAAACTACCTGTTTTGCTATTTCCGTCTTGAAACTCAGGTGAAGGGAATCTGTATTGCGGATGCCGTTTATTTTATCCTGGAATTTCAGTTCCTGGTCGTAATAGTCAGCTGAAACGAGATCCACTTTATACGTCATCGTGGCGAAGACCATCGACAGGATGAGTACCACAAAACCGCAGTACAGTATCGTAATTTTGATTCCCCAGCTCATGGTGTTTGTTTTAGGTGAAATGAATGGTTGTTACTTACCTGGAAAAAGGAGCCAGGAAACTGGTTTCTATGGTTTTGATTTTCCGGTTGCCCGAATACACACCTATCTCCAGGTTTGTTTTGCGCCGGTGTATGTCTGCTTTGTTGAGCACCACGAAAAACTCGCCCTGGCTCAGGTTTTCTGGATGCACATCAATTCCCTTTCCGATCATCCGTATCTCTCCCTGGCCTGACTCCAGACGCAGCTGTACAGGGAGTTCATTCCTGGTTTTGTTTACCAGCTGGATGGAATAGAGGTTGCTTATCTTGTCGCCTGGCTGATCCTGATACAACATGCCTCTTGCCCGTATGATAGTGGTGTCAAGATCTGTCCTGCTTGCGAGCAGGAATACTTCCACCGCCATCAGTACGAGGAGTACCCCGGAATAAGCCATCATGCGGGTGGTGAGGTGTAGCTTTTCTTTTTTGGCAATACCGTTTTCAGAGGCGTAACGGATGAGTCCCTTTTCAAAGCCCACCTTGTCCATCACTTCATCGCATGCATCGATGCAAGCGGTGCAGCTCACACATTCGAGTTGGGTGCCGTTCCGGATGTCAATGCCTGTCGGGCAAACCTTTACGCAGAGTGCACAATCGATACAATCGCCAGCGCTCCTAACAGCGCCTTTCTTCAGGTGTTCTCTTTTCTCACCCCTTGTATAATCATATGCCACAACGATGGAGTCGCGGTCGAGCAAGACGCCCTGCAACCTGCCATAGGGACATACCACCAGGCACATTTGTTCACGGAAGCGGGTGTAAATGCCGTAGATGCCGATGGTGACTACCGTGAGGGCGATATAGCCTGTCACATGTTCGGGAAAAGGACCGGTAATCATCGCTTTCATACCATCAACCCCAACAAAATATTCGAAGAAGGTTACAGCGAGCACGAAAGCAATAAGCAGAAAGGCGGCATTCTTCAGGGCTTTCTTGCGAATTTTTACTGGAGTCCAGGGACTGGCATTCAGTTTTTTCTGACTGTTGGCATCGCCTTCAATCCAGTATTCTACACGTCTGAACAGAATTTCGAGGAAGAGGGTATGCGGGCAGGCCCAGCCGCAAAAGACTCTCCCGAAGATGACTGTGAAGAGGGCGATGAAAACAACAAAGATCATCATGCCCAATCCGAAAAGGAAGAAATCCTGGGGCCAGAAGATGGCACCAAAGAGAATGAATTTACCCTGGGAAACATTCAGCAAAAACAAAGGTTCTCCGTTTACCCGGATATAGGGAAGGGCAAGTAAGAGGAGCAGGAAGAAATTGCCCAGGCGCTTCCGTAGATTGTAGAGTTTGCCGGAAGGCTGTTGGGGGTATATCCATACCCGTTTCCCCTTCTCATCGATGGTATGGATATGATCCCTGAATGAATCTCCTTCTTCCTGATGTGCCTGTTCCATGAGTTATGAGAATTGCGAACTGATTAATGAGGCAGGGAATCCTTCTTTGCAAGAGCGGAATCTTGTTTCACAGATTGACCACTTGCATTTCCCTCCTTATACAATTCGCCCTGGGGCTCTTTAGGAGTAGCCGGGTGCGTACCGTGCAAAGACTTTACAAAAGAAGCCAGCATAGCAATCTGAGCAGGAGAAAAATCATCTTTCCAGGATTTCATTCCTTTTTCGGGATAGCCGTATTTGATGGTGCTGAAGATGTCGTTTATCTTGCCTCCATGCAGCCAATAGTCGTCTGTGAGGTTTGGTCCCACGATTCCTCCTCCGTCGGGAAGGTGACAGGCGGCGCAATTGGCGGTGAAGAGATCCTTACCTCCCGATAGGGTGGCATCATCATTCTGGTATACCACCGAATGTTCATCTATCAGATTCTTTGCATCCTTGGCCCGTTCAGCCAGTTCGGCTTCAGCAGCTTTTTGCTCGTTCTTGTATTCGGCCAGTTGCAGGTCTCCTGTCTTTGTTAAGTGATAGTGAATGAGGTAAACAAAAGCAAAGAGGATGGTGAAATAAAAACCGTATTTCCACCAGGGAGGAAGGTTGTTGTCCAGCTCCCGTATGCCATCGTAATTATGATCCATCAGGATGTCTTTCTCTTTGTCCAGAGAAACAGAGTCATTGAGTCGCTCCAGCAAAGAAGGTTCTGCTTTTGCCGGTGCAACGGATGCTGCAGTGCGTTCTTCGTTAGCGATCAGGTTGCTGATGATAAAGAACAATACCGAAATGATTGCAATTTCAAATGCGAGTGCTCCGATCATCGACCAGAAAACAACGGGACTAATACCACCGTAGGAATGAACTGCAACAACTTCTGCTGCATCCGCCGCATGCGATTGGAAAGGCAGCAGTGTCAGGAGAAGCAGGGCGAGCGGTACTATTTTTCCGGCCGCCGGTGGATTGGGTTTCAATCCTTTGGCGATATTGCTAACGACACTAGCCAGTACGATAATGATGACAAACAGCAGGACAAAAACGCCAAACAGGATCACAAACACCGGATTGGAGAGGGCGGAGTCTCCTCCTGATGAAGCATCCGCTGGTGCTGCGAGCGCAGAAACAACAGGCGATAACAGAGAGGAGAAGAGCAATAAACGTTTCCTGAACGGAAATTTCAGATGGAGTGGATTGTTCATACGAATAGGTGCTAGCACAGTTAGTGTTTAACAGGATGATTGCTTTGTTCAGATTCCCTGCCATCAAAAGGGATGCGTTCAAGTTCCAGGATATGTTCTTTCTTCACACGCAATGCCCAGATGCCCAGTATCACAAAAAAGAGGAAGAAAATTAGCAGGGAGATAAGCGGAAAAATTCCTACTCCGGCAATGCTCTGAAGATAGTTGATGAATTTCATGGCTGTTGGTTATTTATGTGTGGTGGTGTCGGTGGATGTATGGATGTCTTTGCCTACGCGTTGTAGGTATGCGATCAATGCTATGATTTCTCTGCTTGGTGCAGTTTCAATCTTGTCTTTCTTCAGGTGTGCAGCGATTTCAAGCGATTGTTTTTTCAAGTCGGCATTCGCCTGTTTGTCGTACCCTTTCGGATAAGGAACACCAAGGATGATCATGGCTCTGATCTTTGCAGCGGTCAACGTGGTGTCCAGGTCATTATCCAGTAACCAGGGGTAATTGGGCATGATGGAATGTTCTGACATGGAGGTTGGCTCCAGCATGTGGTTGTAATGCCAAGAATCAGGATATTTGCCTCCTATACGCGCGAGATCCGGTCCGGTCCGTTTCGAGCCCCACTGGAAAGGGTGGTCATAAACAAATTCACCGGCTTTGGAATATTCGCCATAACGGGCCGTCTCGTGACGCAGAGGCCGTATCATCTGGGAGTGGCAATTGTAACAGCCTTCCCGGATATAGATGTCTCTGCCCTGTAGCTCCAGCGGAGTATACGGTTTTACACTGGCGATGGTCGGTACATTCGACTCTACTAAAAACGTCGGGATAATTTCAATGGCTCCTCCTATGATGACCACTCCCAGACTCAGCAGCATCAGCTGAACAGGACGGCGCTCGATCCAACGGTGCCAGTGTTCTCCTTCGTGTGGTTTCTGCAGTTTCACCAATGCCGGTGCTTCGGCTTCTTCATTCGCCAGGAAGGATCCTGCACGGGCTGTCTTGATCAGGTTATAGGTCATGATGAACGCACCGATCAGATAAAAGAATCCTCCCAGTGAACGCAGGAAATATAGGGGACGGATATGCTCTACCGTGGTAATGAACTGGTATTGGAGCTGGCCTTCGGGAGTAAATTTTCTCCACATATTGCTTTGCATAAAGCCGGCCCAGTACATGGGAACCACATAAAAGACGATACCCAAGGTGCCGATCCAGAAGTGCCAGTTGGCCAGTTTCTTGGAATACAACTCTGTACGGAACATACGTGGGATGAGGTAGTACAGGATTCCGAATGTCAGAAAGCCGTTCCAGCCCAGTGCTCCCACGTGTACGTGTGCGATGGTCCAGTCGGTAAAGTGACTGATGGCATTCACGTTTTTCAGGGAAAGCATGGGGCCTTCGAAAGTGGCCATTCCATAGGCTGTAACCGCTACCACCATGAATTTGAGCGTCGCGTCTTCCCGAACTTTGTCCCATGCCCCGCGAAGTGTCAGCAGGCCATTGATCATACCTCCCCAGGAAGGAGCAATGAGCATGATGGAGAATACGACACCAAGCGATTGAGCCCAGTCAGGTAAAGCGGTATAGAGCAGGTGGTGAGGACCGGCCCAGATATAAAGGAAGATCAGGGCCCAGAAGTGAATGATGGAGAGCCGGTAAGAATACACCGGACGACCGGAAGCTTTGGGGATAAAATAATACATCAAACCGAGGTAGGGAGTGGTGAGGAAGAAAGCTACGGCGTTGTGTCCGTACCACCACTGTACAAGTGCATCCTGTACACCGGCATACCAGCTGTAACTTTTCAGGAAGGAAACAGGTATCTCGAATGAGTTTACGATATGCAGCATGGCTACCGTAACGAAGGTGGCAATATAGAACCAGATGGCTACATACAGGTGACGTTCCCGGCGCTTTATGATGGTGCCAAACATGTTCCAGCCGAATATTACCCAGATGATTGCGATGGCGATATCAATAGGCCATTCCAATTCGGCATATTCCTTACCGGAAGTGATTCCGAATGGAAGGGTAAGGGCAGCGGAAACGATGATGAGCTGCCAGCCCCAGAAGTGAATCTTACTCAGCGTGTCGCTGAACATACGCGCTTTGCAGAGGCGTTGCAGGGAATAGTATACTCCCATAAATATACCATTACCTACAAATGCGAAGATTACCGCATTGGTATGCAAGGGGCGTAAGCGCCCAAAGGTGATCACAGAAATTCCGCCATTCAGCCGGGGGAAGACCATTTCAAGGGCTATCCATAATCCGGCCAGCATGCCCACCAGGGCCCATAACATGGTGGCATAAGCAAACATCTTGACGATGCGGTTGTCATACGAGAACTTCTCTGATTCCATACTGATTGTGATTTTTAGTTGAGTTGGAGTGGAATTAATCGTTACTGTTTTTTTTCTTGTTCTTTTCGGGCGTGGTATCATCAAACAACATCCGCACGGAAGGGGTATAATCATCATCAAACTGACCGCTTCTGACCGACCAGATAAAGACGATCAGGAAGCCTAAGGCAATCAGTAAACTCACTCCTATCAGCACAAACAATACACTCATGATTTAAAGGGATTGGAAACTTATTCGATTCAAAAGTATAGAACAGGCTTGCCATGGATTATGATGGTTGTCAGTTGGAACGGTGAGTGATGTCAGTTTGCCCCGTTGCTTTTCCGAAAAAACCATTTGCCTGCCAGCGCGCTGGCTCCTGTAGTGAAAAGCAGGATGCTGATTGAACTAAGCGGCATCAGAATAGCGGCGATCACAGGAGACAAGATTCCCTGGACGGCGAAGCTGAGCCCGGCGATGTTATATAATACCGATATCACGAAGCTTCCCAGGATAATCCGTTTGCCTGCTTTTGCGAAACGTATGAATTGACCGAGCTCGGAAAAGTGTTTACTCTCCAGAATCGCATCGCATGCCGGAGAAAAATTGTTGATGTCATCCGACAGGGCAATACCCGCATCGCTCTGGCGGAGCGCTCCTGCATCATTCAGTCCATCGCCTACCATGATGACCTGCTTTCCGGCTTTCTGGAGGGATAGGATGTAGTTTAACTTATCCTGGGGGCTTTGTTCGAAAAGCAGCTCGCTGGTTGGCCCCATCACCTGAGCCAGGTTACTGCGTTCCGCTGCATTGTCACCCGACAGTACTGCCAGCCGGTATTTCGGGTGAAGCGATTGAATGAGTTGAGGAAATGACTGGCGATAAGGATTCGTTTGACGGAAGTAACCTTTGTATATACCGTCAATAAATAAATAGACCTGGGAAGCATTCACCGTTTCGGGTCTGACAACACCGGTATACTCCGGAGAGCCCAGTTTCACCTGCATCTTGTTTACCTCTCCTGTTGTGCCCTTGCCGGGTGATTCGGTAAATTGTTTCACCGTCAGTGCTTCTCCGATCTGGAGGTATGCAGCGATGGCCCTGCTGAGGGGGTGAATGCTTTGAAGCGCCAAGGACCCTGCCTGAATGCGTTCGGTTTCTGATAGCGGTGCTCCGGAATAGGTCATGACCGATGCGCCGCTTTCGGTGAGGGTGCCGGTCTTATCAAAAACGATGGTGTCGGCTCCTGCCAGAGATTCTATCACTTCCGCATTTTTGAGGTACAGTCCCTGACGGGACAAGATGCGTACGATGTTTCCGTTGGTGAAGGTGGATGAAAGCAGCAAGGCACAGGGACAGGCCACGATAAGCGTGGCGGTCACCGCGTTGAGCATACGGGAAGGATTAACCATCCCCCCAGTAAATGGCAGCGAGTGCTGCCAGACTCAGCAGGGCCCAAGTAAAGTTCCGGCTCAGGGCATGTATGAAACTCTTCCGACCCTTTGTCTTTGCCTGGAAGGTGTCTTTGCTCCAGAGCCGTGTCAGGTAGCTTTGAGGAACTTCCCGTACGACCTCCAGCTCCATTTTTCCTCCGCATTGCCTGCCGCCTGCATAAATAATTTCTCCTATAGTTTTCGTTACCGGAGTGGATTCACCTGTTACAAAACTGTAGTCGATGCTGGCTTCACCCAGAAACAAAATTCCGTCTGCTGGAATCAGTTCACCGTTTCGGATAACGATACGGTCGCCTTTCACCAGGGAAGAGATAGGTGTTTCTTTGAGGTTACCTTCTGCTTTTACCGTAACCGATATAGGAAAGTATGATTTGTAATCCCGCTCAAACGATAGGGCCTGATGGGTGTAATCTTGAAATACCCGGCCCGCAAGCATGAAGAAGACAATGCCTGACATGGAATCGAGGTAACCGCTGCCCGTTCCCGAAAGTATTTCATATACACTTCGGGTATAGGTGATCACGATCGCCAGTACGATGGGCGCATCAATATTCAGAAACCTGCTGCGTATGCCCTTCCAGGCGGAAATGTAAAACTCGGAAGCGCTGAAGAAAAAGACGGGGAGTGCCAATGCCAGATTCAGGTACAGAAACAAATGCTTTAACCCCGGCTGCAGTGTTCCGTTGGCGAAATATTCCGGAAAACTGAACATCATAATATTACCGAAACAGAAACCGGCGACGCCTAATTGGAGTAAACGCTTCCTGTCAGTCTTTTGGATTTTTCGTTCATCCATATCCTTCAGACTGATATGCGGCTCATATCCGATCTCGGTGAGGAGTTCGGCTACTTTGCGCAGGGAGCAGTCCCCGCCATTGAACACAATGCTCACCTCCTTTGCAGGGAAATCAACACGGGAGGACACGATGCCGGATTCAAGCCGATGCAGGTTTTCAAGCAGCCAGATGCAGGAGCTGCAGTGCATCTGAGGGAGGTATAAGTTTACGGTATACTGCGTTCCGTCGGTGAAGGAGATGAGGCGGTTTTTTACCTGCTCATCATCCAGAAACCCGAATTTGCCTTCTCTTACCTGTATGCGTCTGCTGATGCCAGGATTCTTGTCGAGTGTATAATAAGTACACAAACCGTTTTTGTCGAGCAGATTAAACACCAGTTTGCAGCCTTCGCAGCAGAAATGTTTGTCTTCCTGACGGATGGTATCGTCCGGACAGTCTTCCCCGCAATGGTAGCAGGTCAGTTTTACGGGGGGCTGGGTTTTGATCATCGGATGAAGGAATAAGGATTCACCGGTGCCAAAATTATCTGCACCTGCAAGAGCAACCTATGACATGCATCAGGCATCGTACAGACAACGGACAGGTATGAGCAAACTGATATCCGTCATGGAGTGCGGTGCGTCACATCATTCCGGGAGGAGGAGTGAGTTGTAATTTTGATCAAAATAAATTTCCCGGATGGCGCTCAATAAAGGCATAACAAGAATACTGGAAGAAGCAGGCGGTATAGCCCGTTTCACCGGGCGCTTTTTTCGTGAATGGTTCCGGCCCCGTTATGAGTTCTCCGAATTTCTGAGACAGTGTTACCTGATCGGGTATACTTCTTTGCCACTGGTAGGGATTACAGCGTTTATAATGGGACTCGTACTCACTATCCAGTCGCGGCCCACGCTCGCAGAGTTTGGTGCCGAGTCGTGGCTGCCGGCAATGGTAGGGGTGTCTATCGTAAGAGAAATCGGACCGGTTATAACCGCGTTGATCTGTGCTGGCAAAATCGGTTCGAGTATAGGAGCCGAACTGGGGTCTATGAAGGTGACGGAGCAGATAGATGCCATGGAAGTGTCGGGCACCAATCCATTTAAGTACCTCGCTGTTACCCGAATCCTCGCCACCACGCTCATGGTGCCCTTGCTGGTTGTCCTGGCTGATGCCATTGCTTTTTATGGTTCATACCTTGGGGTTAATATCAAAGGAGTAACCTCCATGCACCTGTTTTACAACCAGGTATTTGTAAAACTCACTTACAGCGATGTGATTCCTTCCATCTCCAAATCCTTCTTTTTTGGTTTTGCGATTGGAGTGATCGGGTGTTACAAAGGATTTTATACCAGCAAGGGAACAGAAGGAGTGGGTGTTTCGGCCAACTCCGCCGTGGTCGTGTCTTCCTTGCTGATTTTCATTATCGACTTACTGGCGGTACAAATAACAGATTTACTCGGTCTTACATGATTACTTCACAGGGATCTTCGTTATTGAACACTGTCACTTCTTCCGGCAAGGATGTGGTGATTGAAATCGCGCACCTGAAGAAAGCGTTTGGGAGTAACCGTGTGCTGAATGATTTCAGTGCTACCCTTCATGCCGGAGAAAACCTGGTGGTGCTGGGCAAGTCAGGATCAGGCAAGTCGGTGCTCATTAAATGCATTATCGGGTTGCTGAAGCCTGACGCGGGCGTGCTGCGTGTGTTCGGGGAAAATGTCCCCGACCTGAGCAGCGAAGAGCTGGACCAGATGCGTGTGAAAGTAGGTTTTCTCTTTCAGAGCAATGCGCTTTATGATTCTATGTCGGTCAGGCAAAATCTGGAGTTTCCTTTACGCAGGCATGGGAAGAGCAAATCCAAAGAAGAAGTCAACCACATCGTCATGGAGGCACTCAATAACGTAGGACTCCCGGAAACGGTAGACATGATGCCGGAAGAGCTCTCTGGTGGTATGCGCAAACGGGTAGGGCTGGCCCGTACACTTATTCTGAACCCGGAAATTATTTTATACGATGAACCGACTACCGGTCTGGATCCGGCAACCGCCCGGGAAATAGATCACCTGATACGGGATGTGCAGGAAAAATACAATACCTCTTCAGTCATTATTTCTCACGACATGAACTGCGTCAAGCTCACCTCCAATAGAGTGGTTGTGCTGGTGGACGGGATCTGTTATGCAGAAGGAACCTATGCCGAACTAAGCAAGTCGGAGGATAGGAATATCCGGCAATTTTTTGAATAAAGAAAGCAACGTATCACTATGGAACAAACATTCTCTAAAAACATTCGTCTCGGCCTGTTCGTGGCAGTAGGAACACTTATCCTGGTCGTGTCCCTCTATTTCATTGGCAGCAAACGCAATCTGTTCAGTACCACCTTCCGGATCAGTGCCTTGTTTGTGAATGTGAACGGTTTGCAGGCAGGCAATAATGTCCGCTTTTCGGGTATCAATGTGGGTACAGTCGATGAGGTACTGATTGTGAATGACAGTGTAGTGAAAGTGGATATGCTTATAGAGGAAAAGATTCATCCATTCATTCGCAAGAATGCCGTCGCCACCATAGGCACTGACGGGCTGATGGGAAATGTGATTGTGAACATCGATCCTGGAAGCGACAAAGCTGCCCAGGTGGTAACAGGAGATGTCATCACGGGGAGGCGTTCGGTACAGACGGATAAAATGATGAGGACACTGGATGTCACCAACAAAAATGTGGCAGTGATCACGGAGAACCTGAAGGTACTGACAACCCGCCTGAACAGCCCTAACTCCCTCTGGAGTGTGCTGATGGATACCGTCATC
>Ga0206918_1124_pt1 | contig 17086 bp, 16 predicted proteins | sample Alteio_BWOrgHeat_69_FD_152950 | JGI IMG/M metagenome (GOLD analysis project Ga0206918, IMG submission 152950) | Enriched cells from forest soil in Barre Woods Harvard Forest LTER site, Petersham, Massachusetts, United States -... | ecosystem: Environmental > Terrestrial > Soil > Temperate forest >... | reverse complement strand
AAGTACTCTTATATCTACCGAGGAAGCCATGCAGTTTAATATATCTAACCAAGCCAATGGAATATATTTAATCCGTATAATAGATAAGGATGGAATATTAGTGAGCCAGAATAAGGTTATTAAAACGCAATAAATGCTCAATTAATTAATAAAGAAAAGGAGGGTTGAATACCCTCCTTTTTGTTGTAATAAACCTTATTTTAATACGACTAAATATATTGGTGATAAGTTACCAATATAAATTAGGAAATTAAATGCTGCCTAAGAGCTAAAGGATTACTTGCTTTAGATATACTAATTTGCAGCCTTTTCCATTTTTTTGGTAATTGGAATCTCTTTTTAGTCTGCTTTATCGCACCAATGCAACGTTTCCTTTTTTAGTGACTGTTTTGCCTTCTACTGATGTACCATTTACATAGTAAACGAATGTTGCCGTATTCATAGGTTGACCTTTAAATGTTCCATCCCAACCTTGATTAATATTCGTTGATTCAAAAACTTCATTACCCCATCTGTCAAAAATTTTAAAGTCAACCAATGCCAAACATTCACTTCTAATATATAATATAGTGTTTTGATTATTGGGGTTTCCCGGTGTAAACGCGTCTGGAATAAAGATGGTACAATCACCAGTTGCTTCTGCAGTAATAGTATCTGTAACGCTACATCCGCTATTATTTTTTATAGTGACAGTATAAATTGTTGTTATTTGAGGTGTTGCAAAAGGTGATGCACAAGTATCGCAATTTAGCCCCGTGGAAGGACTCCAGAAATAAGAAGTTCCACCCTTTGCCGATAGCTGCACACCTTGACCCGATGGAGCGCTGCTTAGTACAAACGTTTTATTGTTTGGGTCAACTGATATGGAAGTGGTATCAGTGCAGTTGCTATGATTTGTTCCTATTACGGTATATGTTTGTGTGGAAGAAAGCATAGTTTTTGCAATTGAATCATGTATTGTTAATCCAGACGATGGCGACCAATTGTATGTATTTGCTCCCGTGGCTTTCATGGTAATTGTATCTCCAATACAAAGTGTAATGTTAACTGCTGGCTTTGGATTTATTAAAAGCTTAATATTATCATTAACGGTACATCCCTTATTAGATGCAGCTACCCAATACGTTGTATCTTTACTGGGTATTACTACTATGGACGGGCCTGTTTTTCCGTTATTCCACTTGTAAGTTGTGCCACCGGTAGCAGAAAGGGTTATAGGTGTACCCTCACATACCGGCGTAGATGGAACAGCCTTAATTACCGGAACGGGTGTAGCAATTACATGTACATTCCAAACGGCACTATCCGTAAAACAGGTATTAAATGCCACCACCGATATTTTTGCGGTTCCGACTGCGTTGAATTTTATTTTTAATACATTGTTTGATGTATCGGCATGTGCAGGCGCTGAAATTTTCCAACTATAATTGGTGTTATTGGCAAAAGGAATAGAGAACTTGCCTGTATCGGTAAGGCAAACATAGGTTGGGCCTGTAGGCGTAATGTTTGGAGGCCCAATAACAATTACGGTATCGGGTAAAGTAGTTCTGGTTCCAAGGCAGCCATAGTTGTTCTCCTGACAAACTATATGAAAGGTATCGGCGCCAGAATTTAATCCTAAGTAAGCTGTGGTAACACTGGAAAAAGGAGACGTTCCAAATCTGGCATCCTTCTCCCACCAATTATAGGTAGAATTATAAGGAGGCCCGGATTGATTTGGATTTGCATAGAATGATAAGGTAGATGTTGAGCAATACGGGCCTGTGAGAGGTGACATGGTAAGATAGAGACTGTCTGCAGGTTCGCCAATTGTTAAGTGTATGAGAGAGCCGAAGGAACTATCCGTATAATTGGAACTATCGGCAATTACCCTTGCATAATATACGCCCGGATTTATGCCATTTGCAAACAGGGTATCAGGGCATGGAACATGCAGCCTAAGTTTTCCGGTGACAGTATCAACCACCGCACCTAAAAGGCCTGTATTTATTGCACCAAAGGATGTGAACGGAGGTAATGCAAACTGAATTAGCTGTACCTTGAATTTGTTTCCTTTATGATAATGAGCCAGCGAATCAAATTTATGCGTCTTATAAATAATAGTATCGGAATATCCCTGCGGTTGTTTTTTACACCCTTGCAAACAGGCCTGCAAGCTTTGTTGATTGTTGGTTAATATATCGCAATGCTGTATGCAAAATGGCCCATAAATTGTTGGTTTTCGGTTTGCCGTAGTAGAAACAACCTGCACATAATATTTGCACCCTGCGGGTACTTTTGTTGGAATGGTGCTTACAATATCTCCGGGAGGATAAGGGTAGGCTATATTACTGGCTAAATAGCCAATGGTATCAATTATTGCAGAGCTTCCTACCGAATCTATTAACTGCGCATAATAATTATTATAAATACCATAAATGCCTGTTGAATAAAATGGAACATCAATTACACTTCCTGCACAAATTGGATTGGTATCAAGCACGGGAGGTGGTTCTAGAGTAGTAATTGTACCCGGGCACGAGTCAAAAGGAAAACAAACCGAATCTAAATAAGCAAGAAACGGGTATGTTGTTCTTTCCATTTTAAAGCGGTAGCAATGCCCTACCGTTGCAAAACCAGAAGGGGGAGTTAAGTACCAATAGCTTGTTATGTCATTAAAATTATTTGGACCAATGGTTGTGTACCAAGCATACGAGCCTGGGAAATTCCCACTTCCATCAGACATATAAACATCCCAGATGGCAGAGCAGGTGCTATCGGTAAGTGTAGCGCTAAAATATACGGATGCATTGCTACCTAAACAACTGTCTGTAAGAACAGGTATAGTGGTAAACATACACTTGATAGGATGCGCGATACTGTCATAGGTTCCAAAAAGTGAGATGTCGTCAACTCCAAGTCCGGTACTGTCTTGTAGTGAGGTTGCTTTGTTATTATGCCAAAGGAATCCAAACTTAAGGTCTTCAACATTGGTAAAAGCAGGGTTTGTAATAGTTGCATATTGCCATTTGCGCCTGTTTCGTAAAGTATCTCCTGTTGTTATCCACGGGGCTCCGTTTATACTATATACAACTACACCATACGATGTTATGGAAGGACACAGGTAAAAAAAGTTAAAGTTTATATTGGTAAGCGCTTTTGTGCAAATGCCTGATGTCATGTGGGCAAAACGGGTAGAAGAGTCATTGGGGGTATAATTATCATTAAGATACCCTGAAAGATGCGCGGTAGCACTATCATAAATATGAAGATAATTGCTATATGGAGCATACGAAATGGTACCTCCATAAGTACTATCTTCATTAATGGTTTTTGGGTAGATTCCACCTGCAAAGTAATTAGTATCTACTATCCATTTATTATTGCCACTGTTAGAACCAAATCCCGTATCATTAAGCATAAAAGAATTAGTGCCTTTAAAAGTTTCGAAATAAAGTTGATGTTGGCCGGTGGTTATAACACTAAAAAATAAGGAGGTAATAAGTAATAGAATATATTTTATTTTCATCGTCAAAATTATTTTTTATTGATAACCTGAAAAAATCCATGAAAACTTTTTCCTGTTGATAGCGTAACTACATAATAGTACACGCCATCGCTTTGACCACCTCCGTTCCAATTGTTTTGATAGTTAGCCGAATAATAAACGTCTTTTCCCCATCGGTCATAAATCGTTAATATAGAATTTGGATAATATGACAGGTTAGTTATAAAGAATATATCATTAATGGTATTGGTTCCCGGTGTTATAACATTGGGTAGTTTAATTTCTTTATCGGGAAGAACCTTAATTTTAAATGTGTCCACTGTTTCACACCCGCTTGGAGATATAACCGTTGCGGTATAAGTTATAGTACTGGTTGGTGAGGCAATAGGATTGGAGCATGTTGTACAACTTAGCCCGATTGAAGGTTGCCAGGAATAAGTTCCTCCGCCAGTACAGGTTAATGTTTCTGAGCTTCCGATTGTTATTGAATCTGTTCCGCTAATAGTAACAACAGGGAAAAGTTTTACTGCAAATTTTACTGGTTTTGTAGGGGCGGCCACATTCCCACAGAAGTCTACCACGCGTGGCGGAGGAATAATTAGTGTATCTATATTTTCACAATTATTTGGGCAACAGGGTATGGTTAAATTCATGCTAGTTGTACCTATTGATTGGCAAGAACTGTAACGCCCTACTACTGTATCTCTTGATGCCCACGGATGCGTAATTGTATATGGAGGAACTCCATACTGAATAGTTGCATCCATTGTAACATTACATATATTGGAACATACTAGGGATGGCTTATAGTTAATGTTGGTAACCGAATCGGTATAACCTTCTATAAAGGCTGAAAAAACATATCGCCGGCCAGTGTAACGTCCTTTGGTATACCAGATAGTGGTGCTATCACATCCGGATCCACCATACCGTCTTGCCAGAAAAACATCTAGCCAAAAGGTTTGGGGAGTGCATTCCGGTGTATAGCAACAGGTCAAATTATAGGGATTTGCATGAAAATCTATGTTCGTGTCCAGCCAGCAAACTCCTGCTGTATCTCCATAGCTAGGAGGAGTATTTGCACATGAAAAGATGCCGGTACTTGCACAAGGTGTGCTAAAATAAAAGAGGCCATCACTTATAGGAATTCCTCTGCCGGTTATTCTTGAAGCATACGAGTAATCTATTGTAAAATAAGTAATTGTTATGTTTGCCGGAATAGTAACCTGTATGCTATCCTTGTTGAAGCTAGGATATATGCAAGATAAGTCTCCTCTTCCACCCCATTGGGCCAAGTTTCCTATAATAAGCGGGTCAAGGGTAATGGGGTAAACAGCCTTTGCAAGCCAGGCAGATGGGATGGAGGTTACAAGTATACTTTTGCCGCCTTTTTTTTGAACGCTGTAGTTTGCAAGGCACCAATGTTTTTTTGAATCGTAACATTCTGCTGCTTGAAGACGTGCTAATATTTTACCATCGGACCCCATTAAAATATAATCTCCCGACCATCCTCCTGGCTTCATTATGCCGTAGGTGGTATCCGGCTTAAAAGTACATCCATCAGGAAGTTCCATATCTTCGGTTATGGTTATTCCGCCATCTAAAGGATTATCGAAAACGTAGCTGGTTTCAATTCCGTCTGTTACAAAATTCAGTTCTTTGTGTATGCCTTGCGATAAGTCAAGCTTTACATCACCTGTTTGAATAGATGCAATACGTTGGTCTAAAGCCATGCCATTAATGGTGCAATTTTTATTGAATACAAGTTGCTTGTTATCTCCAAGGCTTATTGCGGTACTTCTGTCGGAGTGAAAATAAGTAGGACGCGGCTGCCTATCTACCACCCAGCCTTTAGGGTCGCTATGTAAAGTCATGTCAATGGGTTGCAACCTTCCATCAGCATCAGGATAGTTTATCATCTGGGAGCTATACTTCGCCATTATCTTTCCATTCTTATTTACCCATGTCGAACTGAAGATGGTTCTTTTCGAAACATCTTCAACAGCATCTTTCAGTAAATCTTTGGCTTTAGTTGTATCTGGGGCTTGTAGTCTCAGGGCATGAATTAGGGGGTTAGCATTTTGAGCGTTCAGAACTTCCGAGGTAATAAACAAGGCTGAAACTAGAGTAAGAAAGGAAAGTCGGTAATAATGGGTCATATATGTTAATTCATAAACATTAAACGATGTGCAACTGCAGCATCCCCCTCTCTAATATTTGTATTAAAGTTTATAAAGCGCAGGGAAATTTCAAAACCTCCTGCAGTATGTGTTGCAGGGGTTAAACTAGAGAGATTAAAATCGTAACTGCATCCAAGCACAAAATTGTTCCATTCATAACCGGCTAAAAAAGTAGCTGCATCACCAACCCGATAGTAGGCGCCTAAATCAAGGGCGCTTCCTTTATTGTTACCTGTGTATTGGCTTTTTGCAGTAAGTTCATAACGAATTTTTGCACCTGCATCAAATTCCCATGCGGGGCCTTGTTGTAAGTAAACTATACTGGGAAATGCAGTTATCTTACTGTCGGGTATGCCTATTTCCATATTTGCAAAGCCTGTATATTTCATATATAACTGGCTTCCCGGAAAACTTTGTCCGAAATAAGATGTGCTGGGATGACTAACATGAAATATAGCTACTCCGGCACTACCTTTTAGTGCATCATTTGAGGTCATGTTTTCTTGCCCGGCACCGTAGTAATATGCCATGCCAGCGGAGAAGTCAGCATAGGAAAAAGAATTACCTAAAGAAGATTCGCCTGTAGGGGCAGTGGGATCATAGGCTCCATTAATATACTGGCTATTCCACTGTATGCCACTAAGTGAAATGCTATTTTGAGAATATCCACCCTGCAGGCCTGCTGCAAAGCAACTATTATCATTTATAAATACACCACTGGCAAGCGTAAGGTTAGCCTCAAATTGACTTATGTGGGCGTCACCTGATTTGTCTTCAAATACCGAAAGAGCCGGAGAAAAATAAGAACTACTTGAATGTTTGAATATGTTTTGCATTTCTATGGTGGCAGCCGTAGTGTGGTAGCCATTGCCGTTTTGGGCTGCGCTGTTCCATTGGTTTTTGTAGTTTACTTCGGCAGAGTAATCACCATAAAAAGAACCGGAAAGAGCAGGGTTTAATGAAAGTGGGTTTTCAAAAATCTGGGAAAAGTGTATATCCTGCGACGAAGCATAAGAACAAAATAGTAAGCCCATTGTGCCTAATACTAATTTTTTAAAGAGGATAGGTTTTTGTAGAGGGATATTCAAAATGAATTTAAAATAAGCTGATTTTAATACTTAATTAAATAGTACAACAAACATAAAGAAGTAAGAATCCAATATCAAAACAAAATGTTTTAAAAAGTGACTATACTGAGACCTCTCCGAATTATTTTAGGTACCAATATCGTATTTAAACCCTGTAAAATTATTTAGGTGTTATTCAGACACATAGCTAAAGTTGACAGATTATTTGAAATAAGGGTGTTATTAGACATTAAAATTAATAAATTATAGCTATATTTGTGTATAAACTTTAAAAATTAAATAAAATGACACAACTTGTACCAAATTTTGATGTTCCTTCATTTGAAGTCAAATTCGCCAATCCTCATTCTGCTGTTTCTTTTAAAGCTGTAGGTAACGAAGCGATACAAGAACTCGGTAAAGCAATCATTATTTCCGCTGCTATTGTCGGAATAGCTTCTATTATAGTTGAGGCCATGAGAAGAAGTTAATATCCTGTTTATAAATAATGACTATTTTTTGTAGTTATTATTAACTACAAATACAATTCTTACCTATATTTGCATGAATAAAATCAAACATCATGGCGAACTATTTAGTAAGAGTTGAAATACATGAATTTTACCTACACCACAATTATAACGACTTGCATTCAGCGCTGGAAAAGTTGTCTTTTAGTAGAAAAATTTTAGGTTCTAATGATAAATCATACCACTTACCAAGTGCTGAATATTTATATTCTTCAGTATTAAATACAGAAAAGGTTAGGGACGCTGTCCAGGCTATCGTTAGTAACATAGCTAAGAGTTATGAGGTAATTGTATTTGAAAGAGGTGAAGCTGCTTGGTATAATCTTAGTCTGGCATAAAGTTTTCCTTACCCTTTTCGCCATCTCCTCTTTTTATCCATGTCTTTTCATACCAATTCTTACCAATCATAGCGTACCATACGCTTTTAAGCCAACATTTTATCTTTTTCATCAGTATACATTCAGCGTATAAACGGTGATTAAATCTTGCTTAATCCTCCAAAAAGCAAATATGAATTTTCAAAATTAGATTCTATAAATGTGATAACCATTAAACTAATTTTCGTTACAACAGTTCCATTTTGCTTTTTAACTTCTTTATAATAAATAGTAAACCTACATCCAGAACTAAGCATTTTTGAATCCATTACATAACTATCAGCATCTTTTGCTTCATCATGTTCAACACCTCCTCTTTCTGAGAGCATATCGGTTTCTCCATTATTATAATAAAACTCAACCGAAGATAAGTCACCTCCAATAGTGTCCCAATAACGTAAGATTATTTTACAATTAGGGAGTTTATTAACAATTTTATAATCAGCATCCGCCTTACGAACAAGAGTGGAGTTATAAGTAAAGTGGTTTTGTCCATTACAAAATATTGAAATTGAAGTTAGCAAAATAATAGCTAACCTTTTCATTGATTTTTTCATAGCATTTCATTTTTGAATTAATGATTAGCTAAATGCTTCTTAATTGCAACCGCATAAATGAAGTCAGTAATTTCTTCATCTCCCGTTCTATTAGAAGTAATTAATCTCAACACTTTATAGAAGCCATTATCCATTTTTAAAATCTTTAATGCACTTCCATATTGAGCATTCGTAGATATTACACTACCATCATCCGCATCTTCAATCTCATTACTTGTTTGATAAGTGGTATTCCCTGTTTCTTCATCACGTGTTTCAGGCACTTCTGAAAGCGAAGTATAAATCAATCCAAGATTCGTGGCTCTGTACGCCATAATTCTACTTATCCTTCCCGAAGGATTTAAGATTATAACTTCTAATTTGAAAGTTTCTCCTGCAACGCTATATGTTGTAATATAACTTGTCTCATACTGATTGAGGACTTTTTTCTCCGTCCCTCCAATAGTACAATTAACACTTTTTTTACTTTTTCTTACTTCTTGGGCTTTAATAGGAGTGTAACCTATTGATAGAATTGCCAAGAATGAAATCAGACTTTTCATGGGCATTTTGTATTTACGCCCACAACCCCCAAGAGCAATTTTTATTTTTTAAATAAATGCGTGGGATTGTATGTAACTTGCTGCCCTTAGGTGTCTGAAACCTTCATACGAACAAGTCACTCCCACGCATTGGCGGAAGCAATCCAGTTCTCGTATGATTAAATTTTCAGACTTTAAGGACAAACGAGATTAACGCAAATATTTTATCAGGTACGAAGATAATAAAAATACCAATGTTCAAATATTTTTCCGAGTGATTTTCACGTTTAAAGATTCTTTCAACAGACTTACAAACCTTTCTGCATCCGACATTTTTCGAGTATTATATCGGTACGCTGCTTCCCTCGCATACCTATTTAGGTAACTCTTATCCACGCTGCGATATGTTCCCATTATTTCTCGTTTTATAAAGTTCCAGAAGCCTTCAATATTGTTAGTATGGTAATTACCATTTTTATATTGTTTCTTGCCATGGTCAATAACTCCGTGTTCAAAGAATTTATCTAACCCCTTATAAACTTTATATTCATCTGTACAGATTATGGAGCCTCGTTTTACATTTAATAATATCAACTTGCGCATATTACGACCATTCAACGAATCCAATGTCCACACAATAACTTTTCCACCACGTTGTAGGATTCCGAATACTGGAGTTTTATCTACCGTTGACCGTCCTTGACTGTACTTGAATTTCTTATCCCAGTGTCTATTCTTATTTTTTCCGCCCACGTATGTCTCATCAGCTTCAATCACACCTTCAAGCATACCCTTAAAATGTTCGCTGCAAGTCATTACCTTTCTAATTTTATGCAACATTCGCCAAGCATTGGCTTGAGTTATTTCTATGTGTTTAGCAATTTGATGAGAAGATATACCAGTTTTATTAGCTGATATAAGGTACATTGCAATAAACCATTTTCGTATAGGTATATTAGTACTATGAAAGATAGTGCCGACAGTTACAGTAAAATTCCTTTTACATTCCGCACATTTAAAAGTTTTGTGATTTTTAAATGCATATATCTTTTCATTGTAGTCGCAATAAGGACATGTCGGTTTACCTTCCCATAATAGATATTCTAAAAATTTGCGACAGGATATATCATCATAAAAAGTTTCCATAAAAGAACTAAAGCCTTTAAAAGAGTAGCCTTTTTCCATAGCATAATAATTGGTTATATTTTACATAACGGCGAATGAATTAAAATTACGGAAAAGGGTTCAAAAGTTATGAACAATAGGAGTGAATATTTTGATAATCAATGAAATAAACTGAAATTTTATGTTTGAGATTTGAGAGGTTTTTCGTATATTTGAACATGAAAACCCACCATTTGCCGTGGTGGGTGGAAAAATCACAGTCCGAACCATTAAAAGAAACAAACCATGAAAGAACAAGAATTAAAGGGTGAAATCAAGCAATTAGAGGATATAATGCAACTGCTTTTTGAAAAATATGTTCCGAATAATAAAAAAGGTGCTTTTATACGGGAATATAATAAACTCAGGTATGGAAAAGATGTTGAGCCACCGAGTGCCACTGACAATTCTCAACCTCGTCTAATATTTCTTGACTAACTTTTTTAGGAATGAAAAATATCCTGATATTTAATATCAACTTTTTTATTGCTTTCATATCTATTTCTGATAAATCGGTTTGCCAGTATCATTATAATAAGCTATGATTTCACCTTTGCAATGCTTAGGTTTCCGTGCTTTCTTTAAATCCCAGTTCCTCAAATGTTCAATTTGTTCTGGGTAATCCATTTTATGGTAATTTTTAGCTCCCTTCTTAGATTTCTTCCTTTTAATGTTCGGAATTTTCGTGATTGTTTTTTGTAGCCCAACCTTTTCCAGAACTTCATCTAAAGGAATAATTTTCCGAGTTTTCATCTCAGTATAGTTTCAAATACTATAACTGAATCATAAGGGCTTAATCTCGTCATATTCATGTCCTACAATTACCTCTACCCCTTCCATATCTAATTCTTCTGGGGCTTTGTCCAATTCTTCATCAGTCATTTCTACTTTAACTCGCATAGGGATTTTAGTTTCCCTTACTTCGTTTATATATTCCTGATATTTTTTAATAGTTCGGACTGTTTCCATTGATATAAGTATATTTGTTTCCATACAAAGATAATAACGATGAAATTAATAGGTTGTTATTAGGTTCAAATTAGATATTAGTACCTTATTTTATAGCATACGAGCTGAAAACCTAACTCCCAAAGGTTTTTGAGGTGACATTCCCTTTTGTTGGATAAATACCTTTAACTTGCTTCCCATATCTGCTAAAAAGGTATTTGTAAAAAATGCTTTTTGTTCTTCACTTAAGTTAGCATGAGGAGCGTCATTCTCTATTTTTCGCAAATACTCATTAAGTCCAAGCGCAAGTAAAAAATAAGCTTGATTGGTAAATCCGCAATAGTCGAGCCCATATTTTAACCCCCAATGATGTAGAGCTGAAAAATTTACATGTGATGTAATATCTTGTTTTCCAATATCGGTATAAGGGCTATTGTTCAGTGTATGTTTGTTATAAGACACTAAAGTTCCCAGCCTTTTGTTTATCCGGTATAATTCGTTCGAGGGATAACCATAATCTATTGTCAGTACAAATCCTTTTTGCAAACATCCAGCAATCTCTTTTACCCATTCTATTGCATCAAGATTTACTTCTGTACAAAAGTTTTTCGGAAGATGAACATTTAATTCTTTAAAATATTCCTTAACAGCTTTAGGTGCCGGACATAGCAATTCATAAAAGCCATCTTGGTATCCTACAAAAACTTCCATTAACTCATCTTTCATAACTACCCTGTGAATCGGAAAATTATCCAGCACTTCATTAGACAGAATACAGCCTTTGATAGGTGCAATATCACTAATGCTTTCAATCCAAGATACTTTTTCGGTTAAAAGTGTTTTTTCTTTTTGGCGTGCCGATGGGCTTTTTTCAATAATATAATAGGTGAGGTCTTTATATAATTCTTTATTGTCTTTTAAGTGAAGCAGAATATCGTGGCAAAGTGAGCCTGAACCTGCGCCATATTCAACAATAGCGAAAGCTTTTTTATCTAACATATGCCACATCTCTTCTAATTGTTTCCCAATCATTTTACCCAATAGAGGAGTAATAATAGGGCTGGTATAATAGTCACCATTAATGCCTATCTTATCCTTGGTAGAGGTATAATACCCTGTTTCGGGCGCATACAAAGCTATTTCCATGAAAGCATAAAAAGAAATGGGTCCATTTTCTTTGATTAGTTCTTTTATAGTTTCGGAGAGCGTTAATGAAGAGGTCGTAATCATATAGATACTTTTATATGAGACCGAAAGATAACAGCTGATATTTTTTTATTTTAAATTTTCGTCAAATGCCCCTAATTATGGCGCCAACACCAATTATAAATCGATAAAAAATAAAAACAGACTGTTGTAAACTTAAAAAGATATATATTTGCGCCATGAAACGGACACACTTACATCATCATCATCATGCTTATCCCATCGGAGTAGGCCGTAAGTGTATTGTGCAATAACTAAACAAATCAACAATATTTACAAGGCTTACCCACAAGGTAGGCCTTAATTTTTTATTTAAACCCAATAAAATATGACACTAAAAATAGCAATACAAAAGTCCGGAAGATTATATGATGATTCCGTAAAACTGCTGAAAGAATGCGGGATTGAATTTAATAATAGCCTGAATAAGCTAAGAACTGAAGCGTTCAATTTTCCGCTCGAAATTCTTTTCCTGCGAGATGACGACATTCCTCAATATGTGGCTGATAAGGTTGCAGATATTGGTATTGTGGGCGAGAATGTGGTAATGGAAAAACACAAAGATGTGAAAGTTTTAGAACACTTAGGTTTCGGAAAGTGCCGTTTATCTATCGCGTTACCTAAAGGGGTAAAGTATAACGGTATTAAGAGTTTGGATGGTAAACGAATTGCAACATCCTATAATACAATTCTCTCCGGCTTTCTAAAGAAGCACAAGATAAAAGCCGAAATACATGAAATTAGCGGTTCTGTGGAAATAGCTCCGGGTATTGGCCTTGCAGATGCCATTTGTGATTTGGTGAGTTCAGGGAGTACTCTTTTTACCAATGGATTGCGCGAAGTAGAAACTGTTATGAAAAGTGAAGCTTTACTTATTGGCAATCCTTTATTAAGTAAACAAGAGCAAGCTGTGGTGAATAAGTTAATCTTCAGGATACAGGCTGTAAAGAAGGCTTCTAAGAATAAATATATTTTATTAAATGCCCCGAATAAGAACCTTGATAAAATTATATCGCTTATCCCTGGAATGAAGAGCCCGACTATATTACCATTAGCTGAGAAAGGTTGGAGTAGCGTGCATTCCGTTTTAATGGAAGATGAGTTTTGGGAAGTGATTGAAAAGCTGAAAGGTGCCGGTGCCCAAGGTATATTAGTAGTGCCTATTGAAAAAATGATTTTATAATATGAAAGCATTCATATATCCATCTAAAGATAAATGGGAAAGCCTTATTAAAAGGCCAGCAGAAAGCTTTGATACTATAGAGAAGTCTGTAAAAGATATTCTTGAGTTAGTAAGAACAAGAGGTGATAAAGCTCTTATTGAGCTTACTAAAAAGTTCGACAAGGTTGTAATTCGCAAGTTGCAGGTTGATGAAAATACCATAAAGGCATCTGCAAAGAATGTTCCGGTTTCTCTAAAAAAAGCAATAGATATAGCATATAAAAATATCTATACTTTCCATGCTGCACAAATAAGTAAGATGGAAAAGATAGAGACAACTCCAGGCGTGCTCTGTTGGCGGACTTCAATAGGTATTGAAAAAGTTGGACTATATATACCCGGTGGATCCGCTCCACTTTTCTCTACGGTACTTATGCTGGGTATTCCTGCACAAATAGCAGGGTGTAAAGAAGTGATATTATGTACTCCTCCAGATAAAAACGGAGATATAAATCCTGTTATTTTATACGTTGCTAACAAATGTGGGATAAAAAAAATATATAATGTAGGCGGTGCACAAGCTATTGCTGCCATGGCTTACGGGACTAAAACTATTCCTAAAGCAGATAAGATATTTGGCCCGGGTAATTCGTTTGTAATGGTAGCTAAGCAATTTGTATCGCTTAGGGATGTGGCAATAGACATGCCTGCCGGTCCTTCAGAAGTGCTTGTAATTGCAGATAATTCTGCCAATGCAAGTTTCGTGGCTGCTGATCTATTGAGTCAAGCTGAACATGGACCGGATAGCCAAGTAATACTTGTTTCGACAAGTAAAAAACTAATTGAATTAGTAAACAGAGAACTTTTGGCTCAATTAAGTGCTTTACCCCGTAAAGCTATTGCAGAGAAGGCATTAGTAAATAGTCGTGCTATTCTTTTAAAGACGTTAGACGATGCTATTAATTTTTCTAACTTATATGCACCGGAGCACCTTATACTTTCTTGTCGTAATGCAGAAAGAATAGCTGCAAAAGTTATCAATGCTGGTTCAGTATTTATTGGGAATTACTCTCCTGAAAGTGCCGGGGATTATGCATCAGGCACTAATCACACGTTGCCTACTAATGGCTATGCACGGGCACATAGTGGAGTGTCGGTAGGTAGTTTTGTTAAGAAAGTTACTTTCCAAAAAATAACGCCACAAGGATTATTGAAACTCGGCCCTGTTATTGAAACTATGGCGGATGCTGAAAATTTACAAGCGCATAAAAGCGCTGTAGCTATACGTACGAATGAAATAAAAAATAAAAAAAATGTTTGATTTAAAAAATATACTACGACCTAATATAGCATCGCTTACTCCTTACTCTTCCGCGCGGGAAGATTTTAAAGGTGAAGCTGATATATTTTTAGATGCGAATGAAAACGCCATAGGCTCTGCTATTACGACTCATCTGCTTAATCGCTATCCCGACCCACTGCAATTAAAGGTAAAAGAAAAATTAGGCTTGATGAAGGATATTCCCGCGGCTAATATTTTTCTAGGGAATGGTAGTGATGAAGCTATTGATATATTGATACGCGCTTTCTGTAATCCTGGTAAGGAGAATATTGTTGTTTTGCCTCCTACTTATGGCATGTATGAAGTTGCTGCCAGAATAAATGATATAGCGGTTAAAGCAGTTAATCTGACAGATGATTTACAACTTAATTTATCAAGTATAAGTTCTGCAATTGATAGTAATACAAAGTTGATTTTTGTCTGCACACCAAATAATCCAACAGGAGGTATCATTGAAAGAACTGATATTGAAAAATTACTCAACAGCTTTAACGGAATTGTAGTGGTAGATGAGGCCTACATTGATTTTGCAGATGAAGAAAGTATGTTAAAAGATATCGGTCAGTACCCTAATTTGGTTGTTCTGCAAACCTTTTCAAAAGCATGGGGGCTTGCAGGATTGCGGGTTGGTATGGCTTTTGCAAGTAGGGAAATAATAAGCATTATGAATAAGATTAAAGCACCCTATAATGTGGGAGACCTTGCACAACAGCTTGTTCTAAATGCTTTGGAGAATAAGGCTAAAGTTAATGAGATGATTGGTATCTTAAAAAAGGAACGCGCCACTTTAATAGATAAGCTCAAGGCATTTTCTTTTGTGAAGGATATTTTGCCATCACAGGCCAACTTTCTTTTGGTAAAAACAACATGCCCTAATGAACTATATGAATTTCTAATTGCAAATAAAGTAGTAGTGCGCAATAGATCTACATTGCCGCTATGTGAAGGTGGTTTGCGTATGACTATAGGCACGCCTGATGAAAATAAAAAGCTAATAGAGCTCATTCAAATATTTAAAAAAACATACAACAAATGAAAAAGGTTTTATTTATAGACAGAGACGGCACCATAATTATTGAACCTCCAATAACAGAACAAATCGATTCGCTTGATCAGCTGGGGTTTTTGCCGGGTGTTATTACAGCACTAAGTAAGATTGCAAAAGAAAGTGAATATGAATTGGTGATAGTCACTAATCAGGATGGGCTTGGTACAAAGTCTTTTCCCGAAGAGAATTTTTGGCCGGCACACAATATGATGTTGAAAATACTGGAAAACGAAGGCGTAAAATTCGCAGCGGTTCATATAGACCGTTCATTTCCGACAGATAGTGCGCCTACACGGAAGCCGGGAACCGGAATGCTTACAAAATACTTTTCTCCGGAATATGATTTGAAAAGCTCTTTTGTAATTGGAGACAGGCTTACTGATATAGAATTGGCTAAAAACCTGAATTGTAAAGCTATTCTTATCAACAGTAATAAAACTGTGCCGCATGATTTAATGCCGTTTCTTGCATTGAAAGCAGAAAGCTGGAATGATATTTATAATTTTTTAAAACTACCCGCAAGAATAATTAAGAAGGAAAGAAAGACCAATGAAACAGATATTAAAATTGAATTAAATCTGGATGGAACCGGAAAGACAAACATTAAAACACGTATAAATTTTTTCGATCATATGCTTGATCAGCTTGGTAAACATTCTGGTATAGACTTAATAATAGAGGCGAAAGGCGACACGCATATAGACGAACACCACACCATTGAAGATACTGGAATAACACTAGGAGAAGCTTTTGCTCTGGCCTTAGGAAATAAAAAAGGGATTGAACGATATGGATTTTGTTTACCGATGGATGATTGCCTTGCTCAGGCAGCAATTGACTTTGGTGGCAGAAACTGGATTGAATGGAACGTGGAATTTAAGCGTGAAAAAATTGGTGATATGCCAACCGAAATGTTCTTTCATTTTTTCAAATCATTTTCTGATGGAGCGAAATGTAATCTGAACATAAAAGCGGAAGGCGATAATGAACACCACAAAATAGAAGCTATTTTTAAAGCGCTTGCAAAGGCTATTAAAATGGCAGTAAAGCGCGATCCTGATAAAATGATTTTACCAACCACAAAAGGAACTCTATAAATGAATGTAGTTGTAATAAGATATCAGGCAGGTAATATTCAGTCAGTGCTTTTTGCGTTGGAACGAATAGGTATAACTCCTGTTGTTTCTTCCGATCCGAAGCTTATTTTAAAAGCCGATAAGGTAATATTTCCTGGAGTGGGTGAGGCATCCGGCACTATTATGGAATTAAAATCATCGGGACTTATTAATGTTATAAAAGAACTTAAACAACCTTTTTTAGGAATATGCCTTGGGTTGCAACTTATGTGTAAGCATTCAGAAGAAGGCGATGTAGAATGCTTAGGCATATTTGATGTTAATGTAAAAAAGTTTATTCCGACAATGAATAGTAAAGTACCTCATGTTGGATGGAACACTATTCAACAGCTGAAAGGACCTTTATTTAGAAATATTCCTA
>Ga0206918_1123_pt1 | contig 17244 bp, 14 predicted proteins | sample Alteio_BWOrgHeat_69_FD_152950 | JGI IMG/M metagenome (GOLD analysis project Ga0206918, IMG submission 152950) | Enriched cells from forest soil in Barre Woods Harvard Forest LTER site, Petersham, Massachusetts, United States -... | ecosystem: Environmental > Terrestrial > Soil > Temperate forest >... | reverse complement strand
TTCTAATGCTCCCACGGCCTATGATTTGGTTTCCAATTCGGTACAACTGGATCAGGTGATCTTTCGAATCGAACGCCAGCCAGATACTGTTCAGACTGAAAAAATGGACTGGGGTTTCCTCGTTGATCAAATTTTCGGAACGGATTATCGCTACACCATTGCGAGGGGAATTTTTAGTAATCAGTTACTAAAACAGAATCAGCTTTATGGGTATGATCCGGCACAGTTCTATGGTTTGTTGTATGTTCCAAAAGTTGCCGAAGGAATGCTCATCAAAGCCGGACGGTTCATTTCACCTTCTGATATCGAAGCACAGTGGGCGCCAGATAATTATTTGTTTTCTCACTCGATCATGTTCTTCGTTGATCCGTACACTTTTACCGGAGTGCAGGCCACAGTCAAGTTGAGTCAAACCTTTCAGTTCGAGTTTGGGGTGCACGGTGGAAATGATATTGCGCCTTGGGATAAGGCTTCAAACTTAAATGGAATGGTGATGGCTCGTTGGGTGTCGTCCGACAACAATGATTCCATTTACGGCGGACTTCCATCGATCGGAAAGGGCTTCTATACCGATCAGCATGATAATTTGCAAATGCTAGTTGCAACCTGGGGGCATCGGTTTAACGAAAAATATCATATGATGACCGAAATGTATTATATGTGGCAGAAAAATGCAGACATGGGTGGGACCGTGATCAATGGCCCTTCGAAACCCTATTTCATGGCGACGGGGTCAGGCGCATATGTGAACGGTGTTTCAAATGCAGTTGGATTCGTGAATTACTTTCAAATTCTTTTGTCGCCAAAAAATTACCTATCGATTCGAAACGATTTCCTGAATGATCCCCAGGGAAATCGGACCGGTTTTGCGACACTGTATTCGAGTCATACGCTTGGTTTTGCTCATCACTTGACCGATCTGATTACTGTACGTCCTGAAGTTCGCTATGAGACGGCTTACGGAAGTGGTGTCACGCCTTATGACAATGGAACGAAGAAGGATCAATTTACAGTTGCAGGTGATGTGAGCGTACGTTTTTAATGGCTCGCCTTACAATATTTAACCCTAAGTGCCTTAGGGTACATTTCACCTCTGTAAAATTAGTCACTTAACGCGTTTATACTTCGGCCCAGCTCTTGCTTTTACTTGCAGTGAAGGGTTGGGGTATCAACATGTTAAATCAAATAAAATTGAATCAGCAGGCGGTTAAAATACATCCAGTGTCGGTAGTGCCGACCATTGAATCAACGGAGCTTATTCTAGAAGAATTGACCATTGATCATGCTGAAGGGGTGTTTGCGTTTGCAAGCCATGATCAAGTGGCAAAAACCGTGACTTGGGATGCTCATCAAAATTTAGACGAATCGAAGCACTATATTCGATCCGTGAAGAATCGTCAGTCCATTAAAGATGGCGAGTTATTTTTGTGCTGGGCGGTTCGTCAAAAATCAAGTGGCAAAGTGATTGGCTTGATCAGTGTGACGGAGCTGGGTCCGATTCGTGCACAGCTGGGTTATGTTTTTCATTACGATCATTGGAATCGTAGTGAACCGATCAACGCTATTTTGATGGTGCTAGATTATGCTTACAAAAAATTCAGAAACTTTGAACGCATTCAAGGAAGATGTTTTCCTTCAAATACGACTTCCAGAGCTCTCCTCGAAAAATCCGGAATGCAATTTGAAGGTACGAACCATGCGATGATCATGGTTCAAGGCCAAGTAATGGATCTTGCTTGTTTCGCGATCACTCGCATGCAATGGAAACTTCAGAGAGAGAGTAAAGGTCAGATCTTTGAAGAAGTGGCCGAACATATTTAATTGCGGGTAATCCATCGTCGAATTGCTACCAATGACCACACGGCTTCGACTGCCCCGAATGGCCAGGCGCCTTGGAGAAAACCGTATGTTGATCCGAGCACGCACGAGAATGCAAAACCCAGGACGAACCAGTGGCTGCGGTTTTCAAAGGCGTAACAAACTAGCATGGCAGTGACTGCAAATAGACCAAATAGTGTTAACCCATCCATATCGATTTCTAATTGCAATATTCAATTGGAACGATTGGACCATGGCGAGTAGGGTGATCGGTATCTTCGAACAGACTTAACTTGCCAGTTCCGATGAAGGTGCCAAGCACTTGGTCGTCAGCCACACTCTTTAGGGTGAAAGTCAGATGCTCTTGATAGTTGTATTCATTGTAATAGACCATTCGACCCGCGTGGGCCCCCAGTTGTTGGCACTTTGAAATTTCTCTTTTTGATAGAATTTCTGTACTCCGTGTACCGACCAGATATTCACTTAAGTTCTCACTGCAAGGTGTGTTCTTCGTATCGAAATCGACCGGTTTGAATAAGTCATTCGCATCGTAAACATCCTGCGCGCTGACGAAAGAACTCTTGCTGACATCGGCCGCTGTAAGAGTGAGGGCAATACAGTAACGATTGGTGTTTTTAGAATAGGCGATCATTGTGGCCGGAATATTGTTGAATGTTCCCTGAAAAGTATTGGAATACTCACATGCACTTAAGGAGAGACATAAACCGAAAACGATCACTTTGATTGATTTTTTCATGGCCAGATTCTAACTCTTTCTATCTTGACTGTCAATTTATGGAGTTCTTTCGAAACTTAACTAGCACCTTAAAAAATGTAATGCTGTCGTACTTCGAGTTGGGTGCAATCCCTATATATTTGAATCGGGCATTTTTTTATAGGCGCAGTTCTTGTACGAGATAGGTCCAATGCTCATCATTAAACACAATCCTAAAATTAAAAATAGATTGAGTCATATCCCGCGCCTGGAAAGTGAGCACCTGATCTTGGAAGAGCTTCAGCTCACCGACGCCCCATATGTTTTTAAGTTCGCCGGCAGCGAGGAAGTCGCAAAAACGGTCGTTTGGGATGCCCATCGGAATATCGATCACTCTCTCGAATACATCGCACAAATTAAAATGAAGCTTTCAAATAAACACGGCTCGATTTTTTTGAGTTGGGGGGTGCGCTCTAAGATAGACGGAACTATTTTTGGTTTGGTTAGTCTCACCCAGTTTGAAAAAAACAGTATGCAAGTTGGCTATGTTTTTCACTATGGACGCTGGGACAGTACCCTTCCTATGGAAGCATTGAGGTCAGTGATCGATTATGCCGTCCATTCATTTCCAGATCTCGATCGAATTCAGGCGAGGTGTTTCTCTTCGAATCTTTTTTCTGTCCGACTGATGGAAAGACTCGCGATGGATACCGGGGAGCTAAAGGTGATCACCATCAAGGTTCGTGGGAAAGATCGGGAATTGAATTCGTATTCGGTGACCCGAGCGCAATGGCAAAAAGTCAGGCTTAAGTCGTTCGAGACGGAAGCACGAACGACTCGAAAATAAGGCTCTCAGTGAGTCAAAAAATACCGCTTGATATCGAGAGCGATCGAATCGGTATCGTTTGCTTTGTAAATGTATCCTGTGTGGTGAAGAGTCGGTGAGTGATGATGATCTTCGAGTACGACGAGATCAAACTTGTGCTGAATGAGAAGCAACATTGCTTCGTCGGGATCATTGACCACTTGAAGGTCGATGTCTTTGTCTTCGGCAAACAGGGATTCGAGCGTAGTGGCCGTTTCCACATCGTTTTCAACGAGTAGGACTTTTCTCTTCTTAGTGATGCTTTCGTTCACCAAGGGATAAAGCAATTCAAAAAAGGTGGGATCGATTTCGCGGGCTAATTGTTCGTGACTCATCTTAGTTTCCTCCATAAAAATTTGATGTTTCACAGATAGATAAAGCAAGGCGAGTGCCAGGTGAAAAGACGCCTATTCGCCGGTTTAATAGAGATGGAGCGGGTCAAAAAAATGACCGGACCAAAAGACCTCAAAAAAAGTCCCGGAATAGAATTAACGACTCATGAACACTGCTTTTGCATCTGGTGCGGGATAGTGTTCGGCCTGCATCGTTTCAAAAATGATCTGATTGCCCGCCACCAGCAAGTTTGCGTAGTCGCTTTGCGCACAGGCGGTTCTTAAGGTGATGATCACTCCCAAAGCGTTAAACTCGGTGATTTCGCCACTCACGGGCGCCTTTAAGTTTGGAAGGTTTTTCAATTTTTTAGAAAACTCGTCGATCGCCTTCATCGGATTCGTGATCGGGGTGAGTTGTATTCGAAAACTCATCGCTCGGAATTGATTAGCACTATAGTTCAATATATTGTCGGAAAAGATTTTATTGTTCCCCACAAATACCCGAAGATTTTCGGCGTTGTCGATCGAGGTAGCAAAGAGACCGATTTCTCGAACCGTTCCCGTAACTCCCGCAGCGGTGATCGTGTCGCCCACTTTAAACGGACGAAGGATGATGAGAAAAATTCCTGCGGCGAAGTTGGAGAGTAAACCAGACCAGGCCATGCCGATCGCCACACCGGTCGCAGCGAGAAGTGCGGAGAGGGAGGTGGTCTCAATGCCAAAGAGCCCTAGAATCGCGAGGACCATGAAGGCTTTTAAAACAAAAGCGGACGTAGCGCTCGCATAGTTCACGAGTGTTGCGTCGACGTGACGGCGTTTGAGTGCCGCAACTAGGAGCTTTTGAGCGACTTTGATGAAAAATCCACCGATGATCCAAATTGCAAAAGCGCCTAGAATTTTAAAAGTGAAAGGGAAAAAATAATGACGGATGAGTTCGTCGATATTTTCTATTTTGCTGAAGTATTGATGCATGTCTTTTCCTTAGTTGATAGTGCCTTCAAATGTTTTCTCGGCGGGACCGATGAGCCAGATGTCTTTAAAGCCCGATCCGTTTTTTTCAAATTTTACACTGAGCATACCGCCTCGTGCTTGAATCGACGTAAATCCTTTTGCTTCGTTCATCGTGAGGGCCGCCGCAATCACGCCCGTGCCGCAAGAAAGAGTTTCATCTTCCACTCCGCGCTCATAGGTGCGGATGAAGAGTTGCCCATCGATTTCTTCGATAAAATTGACATTGATTCCGCCGGGCATAAATAGTGGTGAGTTTCGAATCATTCTTCCTTCACTAACCACATCAATCGCCATCAGCTGATTCACTTTTCGAATGAGATGGGGGGAGCCCGTGTTGAAGGTCGCGCCGAGTGGAGTGGGAACGACTGATGGAACATCCTGCATTTTTAGGTGCACGAGACTACCTTCGATTTTCGCTTCATGAGGGCCATCAGTGGCCAGAAAGCGATAATCCTTTTTGTTGAGTCCCAAGGCTTGAGCAAAATGAACCAGGGATCGACCGCCATTGCCGCACATGCTACATTCGCCGCCATCGGAATTGTAATTCTTCATTTCAAAATCGTAGTCGGGGTGTGCGAGCAGCAAAATCAGACCATCCGCACCGATCCCAAAGCGACGGTCACAGATTTTCGCGATCTCGGCTCGAGAAAGAGAAAGTATTTTTTGTCGAGTTGCCGGATCACGAGCATCCATCAGGATGAAATCATTTCCGGCGGCTTGGTACTTAGTAAAACGAAGGCCAAGACTCATAGCTTAACCACGCTGGCCTTCAAGGAGATTTGGTATTGAGACGGCAGTCTCAGCGGAAGAATTTCTTGTTTTAGATTGAACAAGGCGTTTCCACCCTTAAGTCGCGCTTTTTGTTTCAGACTCTCGGTCATTCTCTCAATCACTTCCTGGATCATCGGAGAATTCTCCACTTCCATCACTTCCGTGCGTACGTATTGAACAATACTGACTTGATCGATTTCGCTGAAACTTTTTTGCGGATTGGATTCACTGAGAATCGGTATTTCCGTCAGCGTAGAAGATTGTCCACTCGCTCCTACGCCTTGATAGTGAAACTCGAGAGCTTTTGCATCCTGAGAAACACTGGCACTGTCGGCGCTCTGATCCGAAGGAGTGAGGGAAAACTGGAGGCCGGAATCGCGGAGATCCTGAACGAGCTTGACCGCCGCATATTCGCTGATCCGAGGGAGAAACACACGCCCACTGGTGATTTGCAGGTCGAGATCGGCAGAAGAAAGGCCGATTGGATTTTCGGTAATGAACATGAGCAATTTGTCGCGTTCATAAGGGCCGAAGGTTCCCGTAATTTTCAGATGAAACGGATAATGAATTTTCACTTCGAGGCTAGTTTTGCCTTGGGTGCGTTCCGAGTATTCGCGCACATTGGAAATAGTGTTGGAAGCTGGAGACTTCGGTGCAGGCGGAGTTTCAGGCTCAGGCATCACTTCACTGGGCGTGGTCTCTTGTGCAAACACATTGTTTGCTGCTGCAAAAGGATCCGCGGGAGCGGTGAATGAATCCGCCGGGGCCGCGAATGGATCTGCGCTGTGAGAGGAATCCGCGACTGCAAATTGATCGTCTTGAACTGCGAATGGATCCGGAGATTCTACGGACGCGTCTGACGTCGGGAAATCGGTAGAAACTGGAAATTGATCGTCGGCGTTGGGCTCCGATGGAGTGACTGGAAAGTCTTCACTTGCTGCGGAAACAGGGAAGTCTTCTGATGGCGCCGGTTCTGTCTCTACGGGTTCAATGGGAGCCGGCGGTGCTTCTTCCACGGGTTCCGGATGATCCATCATTCCAATTTGATCGATGGAATCGAAGTGATCGACTTGTTCGATGGCTTGGAGTTCATTCACCGCAAATGGATCTTGAACCTCATTATGAATAGCCGCATTCGGATCTTCAGCCTGCAATTTCTGCAGATCGAGAATTCCGGTGAGGTCTTTCTTCTTTTCCGAGTCGTTTGCCATCTACCTTAAGATTACCTGACAACAGGCTCGGGAACAAGGGAGGTGTTTTATCCCTGTCCGTGGCACTTCTTGAACTTTTTGCCGCTGCCGCAAGGGCAATCGTCGTTCCGGCCTACCTTGGATAGATCCGTACCCATCGGAAGCGGTTTACGTCCGGCAAGCGCATCGGCTGCTTTCATCGGAGTAGCGCCTAAGGCAGCTGTGGGAGCCGTGCGAACCGGCGCTTCGCCTTCTTCTTCATCGCCAGCATCCATCTCTGCATCCATGTCGTCACCGCTAGGGCCTTGGTTTGCCGTGATCTGTACAGCAAAGAGCTTACGAACCACGTCGCCCGTAATCTGCGCCATCATGAGTTCGAAGAACTTGAAGCCTTGTTTCTTGTACTCTACGAGCGGATCTTTTTGTCCGTAACCTTGGAGGCCGATTCCGTCGCGAAGGTGATCCATCGCGAGCAAGTGATCCTTCCACAATTGATCGATCGTTCCGAGGAGAACCATTTTCTCGACCTGACGAATGAGATCCGGAGAGTATTGCGCTTCTTTTGCTGCGTAGGCCTGAGTTGCTACTTTGAGAAGAAGGGTTTTGAGACCTTCGCCATTCATCGGAGAGATATCAGATTCTTTCACACTGGACGGCACTTGAAAGGTCACTGAAATTGCTTCGTTCAGTTCCTTAATATTGAGGCCCGTTTCGCGGTTCAGTTTTCCGTTCGGGAAAAAGTCTTCCGCAATCACCGCGACGAGTTCATCCACCATGGAGAAAACCATGGAGCGCAGGGACGGCTGACTGAGGACTTCGCGACGCCATTCATAAACCACCTTACGCTGTTGGTTCATCACGTCGTCGTACTCGAGCAAGTGCTTACGAATGTCGTAGTTGTGTCCTTCGACTTTTTTCTGAGCGTTCGCGATGGCCTTGGTGATCCATGGATGTTCGATCGGGAGATCGTCTTCCATGAAACGTTTAATGTTCGTGCCACCAAAAATTCTCATCAGATCATCGTCGAGAGAAAGATAAAATTTAGACTTACCCGGATCACCCTGACGACCAGCACGGCCTCGGAGCTGGTTATCGATACGACGAGACTCGTGTCGTTCTGTACCCAAGATGTAAAGACCGCCCACGGATTTTACAAATTCGCGTTCCGCTTCGACTTGTGCTTTCCATTTCACGGCAAGAGTTTCAAGATTTTTTGCGTAGGCATCTTTTTCTTCGAGCGTGGATTCAATCGGGAGCACGCCGGCTTCCTGCTTCGCCATGAATTCAGGGTTACCGCCGAGAAGAATGTCAGTACCACGACCTGCCATGTTGGTGGAAATAGTGACCGCACCTTTTTTACCGGCCTGAGCAACGATACTCGCTTCGTTTTCGTGTTGTTTCGCGTTCAAGACATTGTGCTTGATGCCGAGATTTTTCAGGTGTTTGCCGAGTTGTTCGGATTTATCGACAGAGACAGTACCCACGAGAACCGGCTGTCCTTTATCATGGGCAACTTTGATTTCTTCGGAGATCGCCTTGATTTTTGCTGATTCTGATTTGTAAATCGTGTCAGGCTCATCCTTACGAACGTTGATCCGGTTCGTAGGGATCACGGTGATGTCGAGAGTGTAGATCTGTTTGAATTCCGTTGCTTCGGTGTCTGCGGTACCGGTCATGCCGGAAAGCTTGTTGTACATTCGGAAAAAATTCTGGAAGGTGATGGTGGCGAGTGTTTGGTTTTCGCTTTCGATCTTCACGCCTTCCTTCGCTTCGATTGCCTGGTGGAGACCATCGCTCCAACGGCGTCCTTGCATCAAACGACCAGTGAATTCATCGACGATGCAGATCTCGCCGTCGCGGATCACATAGTCCACATCGTTCTTGAATAGCACGTGTGCACGCAAACCTTGGTTCACATGGTGGAGGAGTTCGATGTTGGTAGGATCGTAGAGATTTGCAATCTTGAGACGCGCTTCCATCTTGTCCACACCTTGTTCGGTGAGTACGGCGGTCTTGGATTTTTCGTCCACGGTATAATCGGTTTCCTTGTTGAGTCCACCATCGGCGCGGATCTGGCGATCGATCACATAATAAAGTTCTGTTGAATCTTCGCTCGGACCGGAAATGATGAGGGGAGTACGCGCCTCATCGATCAAAATAGAATCCACTTCATCGATGATCGCAAAGTTGAGCTCGCGTTGAACGTAGTCTTCCAAACGAAATTTCATGTTGTCGCGAAGGTAATCAAAACCGAATTCATTGTTGGTACCGTAGGTAATGTCGCAACCGTAGTTCGCTTGGCGCTGACGATCGGTGAGTCCGTGCACGATGATCCCGGTAGACATCCCCAGGAAGCCATACACACGCCCCATCCATTCACTGTCTCGTTTCGCGAGGTAATCATTCACGGTGATGACGTGTACGCCTTTGCTCGCGAGCGCGTTCAAATAACAAGGAAGGGTAGCAACGAGGGTTTTACCTTCACCGGTTTTCATCTCCGCGATGCGCCCACGGTGAAGCGTGATCCCACCGATCAATTGCACATCGTAGTGACGTTGGCCGATCACGCGCCAAGCAGCTTCACGTACGGTGGCAAATGCTTCCGGTAACAATGCATCCAGCTTTTCGCCTTTTGCTATGCGCTCGCGAAATTTAACCGTCTGAGCTTTCAATTGATCGTCCGACATCGCCTTCATTTGTGGTTCAAGAGCATTGATTTTTTGAACTAAGGGATTGATGCTTTTCAGCTCGCGGTCGTTTTGAGTCCCGAAAATCTTTTTGCCGAGTGTACTTAATTGTTGAATCATGTTGCTCCTAATGGTTACCCTTTAAAGTTTGTCAATATCCTTAATGTAAATAATGTTAATTTTCTAAAATATAATTGATTGGATCCACCGGGATGCCGTTCACATGCACTTCATAATGGACGTGCGCACCAGTCGAACGCCCGGAATTTCCTACCAAGGCGATGATCTGTCCGCGTTTTACTTTTTGCCCTGGTTTCACCAGCACCCGCGAAGTGTGGCCGTACCAAGTTTCAAGACCATAACCATGGTCCATCATCACAATTTGTCCGTAACCGGATTTTTTTCCGGCGAAAACAATCGTACCCGCTGCAGGAGCGTGGATCGGAGTTCCGATGCTGGCGGCGATGTCGAGTCCTTCGTGAATTTTTTCTACACCATCACCCATGGGAGACACGCGTACTCCGAAGCCAGAGGTGAATACACCATCTGCTGGTTTTTTGGTCGGAAGCGCATTCAAGAACGAGCGTTGATCCGAAAGTAGTTCGTAAAGACCGTGAAGGTTTTGTTCGAGAGCATAAGAGCGATTGGTGAGCTGCTCAAAGTTAATCTCAACTGGGTTGCTGGATTTCGTGCTGGAGGCCGAGGATGCGATCACCGAACTCGGTAAGGGGGAAGACTCGACTTGTTGTGAAAGCGCATCGCGATCCATGAGGTTCGTGATCATTTTCAAACGGGATGAAAAGTTTTCGATGCGCTCCAAACTGGATTCCATCGAATCGAGACGACTTTGATAGAGCTGCACGTCCTGGCGAAGTTTTCGGTTTTCGGTTTGGAGATCACGGTTCTCGCTCACTTGACTGGCGATGTAGCGATAGTCGAGAAGAATGGTGACCGCGAGAAGAAACAAAATGGGCAAGAGGATCAAGGTGATTCGAATCGACCAAGCAGGCACATGATATTGCCGCGGCTTCTGCGCGTTCTCCGGGACAATCATGATGGTGTAAAAACGATTCGCCATTGTTTCGGTTTCTTATTTAATTTGAAGCAATACGACTGTGACATTGTCGTCACCACCGCGCTGATTTGCAGCTTCAACCAAGCGTTCAGCTATGTCCTTTAAGTGTAACCCGGACTCTAAGCTTTCATCAAGGATATCAAACATTAGCGCATCAGAAACTGGATTGGAAAGTCCGTCAGAACAGAGGAGAAAACCGTCACCGGACTGGTATGGAAATGTATAGCGATCGACCTTCAGGCTCAGCTCATATCCGACGGAGCGGGTGATCACGTTTTTCATTTCGTCGGTCTTCATTTGATCGCGGGTAATTAACCCTGCGCGCAACTTTTCTTGAACGAGGGAATGATCCATGGTGAGTTGCCATATTCCCTGCGAATTCCAGTAATATGCGCGACTATCACCCACTTGAACAATGTGCGCAATTCCGTCTTTGGAGAGTTTTAATATGGTCGAAGTCGTGCCCATCCCGCGAAGTTGGGGTTCAGCTAAAGATCGGTCATGAATCGCTTGATTCGCCTGGAGCAAGCTTTGATGCAGGAGGAGAGAATCGGGGGTGGCGGGGTTTTTTCTAAAATGCTCGGTGACTTTTTCCACACAAAGCGCGCTCGCAATTTCGCCGCCTTGATGACCGCCCATGCCATCCGCAAGGATAAAGAGCCCTAGGTCTTCCTGAATACCGGCCGAATCCTGATTCTGTTTGCGCTTCATTCCGACGTGGGTGCAAAGCGCGGCTTCAAAGTTGGGGCTCATGTTATTTCAACAGTTTGCCAGCAGAAGGGGGACGACGTCTAGAAGAGAGTGAGTAAAACGTGAGTCAAAAAAACGACAGTATCGAGTTGAGCCGCGAGTTAAAGTTTAAATTGGCACTCGATGTTGCTGAACACGACTTTTTTCCCAACGATGAGCTTTGCAAAGTACTGATGACCAGCTGGCAATCGGGAGTTCACGGTTACGTCCAGTTTGGCTTTCGATGAAGTGAAAATCCAATGAACGATTCGACCGTAGTCATAGCCTAGTTCTTTCGGATCGACGGTGGTGCTTTCTTTTTGAGCGGGTGATTGATCCAAGGTTTGATCGCCCAATCCGTATGCTAAAGAAATATTGAAGTTGTCGGAGCCGGTCGCCCAGGCGCCGTCCTTCGCTTTGCAGCTCCACACGCTTGCGTTTGCGGAATGAGCGAGTCCCATTGCTAACAAGATCATGATTAGTTTTTGTTTCATATTTCTTTTTCCTTGATATTGGCCGACGATTTTAGTTCTTACGATAAATATAAAATTCAGAGAGTCGTGAAGCGTCACTGTCGCGCGATGTTTCATCACACGTAATCTTTTGAACAAGGGTTTGATTCTTGAATGCGTCCTCAAGATACTGTGAACTGTCTGAACTTTTAAAATCTAAACGGGTATAGGATTCATTTTTAAGTGTGTTTACTTTTACATCCGTATCATTGACCTGAGTGCCATCGAACCCGGTATAGCTCCAGTGAACCGTGGTTTTGTTTGCAAAATCGAGTGTGGAAATATCACTATTTGAATTGTTAACATTGCCGTAGATGTATAATTTTACGTATTCATTTTCGTCCAAATTAACGGTTTTGATCAGTTGGTAACCAAGAGTGCCCAGTTTTGTTTTTTCAACCCCTTTTCGGAACTGATCGACGCAACGACGAGTATAACATCCGCGTTCGTTGAAATGCTGTGATTTGCCGTTTGAGCACCAAACATCGAAAGAGAAGAAGCCGAATAAAGCGCCAACGTCACCTGCGGTATCCGCGCGCCCAATGCAAAACTTATCTTCTGCAAATGCGTGAGTTGAAAGGGCGAGTGTAATTAAAATGATCAGTTTTTTCATATTTTTTATCTCACGTTGAAACCTGGTGACTGATCGCATTTATACCGCGCCGATCTATTAATTACACAAAACTTATATAATTAATCAAAGATACCCATGACAAAAAGTCATAACTCGGGTGGTAATACGAGAATAAAGTCAATTCGTTGACGCTTTTATCGAAACAATGCCGTACGCCAGATGGGCTGCGTTTAAATAACGCTCATTTAATTAGTGGATCGGGGGGATGGCAGGGGGTAAACTTATAGATGAGGTAGAGACATGACCCAAACAGCAAAAGAATGGTCCAGTTACTTAAGTCAAATCCAATCGAAGGAAGAATTCAGAAGTCTTCATTGGGAAGGTTCCTTTTTCGAATACATGGAGATGGTGAAAAAGAATCCCATGATCGCGAGAAACGCGTTCCAGAGAATGTACGACATGATTCTCACTCACGGAACCGACAGTTTCATCGAGTATAAGAAGGAAATCACTCGCTACAAGTTTTTCGATGATCCAATCGGAAACGGAGCCGACGCTGTATTCGGACTCGACGTTCAGATCATGAAACTCGTGAACTTTTTCAAATCCGCGGCTTACGGATACGGAACTGAGAAGCGTGTATTGCTGTTACACGGACCAGTCGGATCTGCAAAATCTACTCTCGCGCGTCTTTTGAAAAAAGGGATCGAAAGCTATTCAAAAACCGATGCCGGAATGATGTATACCTTCAAGTGGGTGGATCCAACTGGTAAGGGTGAGCCACTCTTTGGTGGCGCGGTGGAGATGATGTCTCCGATGAATGAAGACCCACTCAAACTTTTCCCTGAAGAAATGCGCGCAAAGGTGCTCGCTGAAATCAATATCGGGAACAAGACGGATTACAAGATTGCGATCAAAGGCGATCTCGATCCCGCATCCCGTTTTGTGATGCGCGAACTCATGAAGCGCTACGGCGGCGATTGGGTGAAGGTGATGGATCACGTGAGAGTCGTTCGCGTAATGCTCTCCGAAAAAGATCGCGTCGGTATCGGTACCTTTCAGCCGAAGGACGAAAAGAACCAAGACTCAACTGAATTAACAGGTGATATTAACTACCGTAAAATTGCAGAGTACGGCTCGGATTCCGATCCTCGTGCCTTCAACTTCGACGGTGAGTTCTGTGTGGCGAACCGTGGGGTGATCGAGTTCATCGAGGTGTTGAAACTCGATGTGGCCTTCCTCTACGATCTTTTGACTGCATCTCAAGAACACAAGATCAAACCGAAGAAATTCGCGCAAACGGATATCGATGAAGTGATCATCGGGCACACCAACGAGCCCGAGTTCAGAAAATTGCAGAACAACGAATTCATGGAAGCGTTGAGAGACAGAACCGTGAAAATCGACGTTCCATACATCACCAAACTCAAACACGAGATCAAGATTTACGAGAAAGATTTCAACGCGAACAAGATTCGCGGCAAACACATTGCTCCGCACACGATTGAAGTGGCGGCGATGTGGGCGATTCTCACTCGTTTGGAGCATCCAAAGAAAGCGTCTATTTCTTTGATGCAAAAATTGAAGCTCTACGATGGTAAGACTTTGAGCGGATTTACGGAAGAAAACGTGAAGGAGCTTCGTAAAGAGGCAGTGCGTGAAGGTCTCGACGGTGTTTCTCCTCGTTATGTTCAAGATAAGATCTCTAATGCCTTGGTCAAGAGCGACATTCCTTGTTTGAACCCATTTATGGTGTTGAACGAGTTAGAGAGTGGTTTGAAGAATCATGCGTTGATCGGCAGTGAAGAGCGCAAGCGCGAGTACCGCGATTTGATTTCGATGGTGAAGCAAGAGTACGAAGACATCGTGAAAAACGAAGTTCAGCGTGCGATTTCAGCCGACGAAGATTCCATTGCGAAGCTTTGCGGAAACTACATCGACAACGTGAAGGCCTTCACTCAACGTGAAAAGGTTCGGAACAAATATACCGGTATGGACGAGGAACCAGATGAAAGACTCATGCGTTCGATCGAAGAGAAGATCGACATCCCTGAGTCTCGTAAAGATGACTTCCGTCGCGAGATCATGAACTACATCGGTGCCTTGGCGATCGAAGGTAAAACCTTCGATTTCAAAACCAATGAGCGCTTACACAAGGCTCTTGAATTGAAGCTTTTTGAAGATCAAAAAGATTCGATTAAGCTTACCAGCCTCGTGTCGAATGTGGTGGATCGCAATGCGCAGGAGAAAATCGACGTGGTGAAGGCCCGTTTGATCAAGAATTTCGGCTATGACGATATCTCTGCAACCGATGTGTTGAACTTTGTGGCGAGTATCTTTGCTCGTGGTGATGTGAAGAAAAGAGATTAACCATCTATGATGGACGGAACAAAACGCGATCACGCTCGATTTCGCCAGATTATTAAGGGCAAAATTAAGCAGGATCTGAAGAAATACATCCAGCACTCTGAGATGTTCGGTCGTAAGGGCAAGGACGTGGTGACCATTCCGATGCCCCAGATCGATATTCCGCGTTTTCGTTTTGGTTCCAATCAAGGTGGTGTGGGTCAGGGCGAGGGAGAAGCGGGTGATCCGGTTCCAGGCCAGGGTGATCCGAACGGAGAGCCAGGCGAAGGAAAGCAAGCGGGTAAGGACTCCGGCGAGCACGATCTCGAAGTGGAATTTACTCTTCAAGAATTAGCCGAAATCCTCGCAGAAGAGCTCGAATTGCCGAAGATCGAGCCTCGTGGACAAAAAACACTCAAATCCAAAGTTGATAAGTATACCTCGATCGCTTCTCAGGGATCGAACGCGCTTCGACACTTTAAACGGACCTTCAAAGAAGCGTTGAAACGCCAGGTAGCGACCGGCACTTATAATCCCGATAATCCGATCATCATCCCGATCAAAAAAGACATGCGCTATCGTTCCTGGAAATCCGACGTGAAGCATGAGAATTCCGCCGTGATCATCTATATGATGGACGTTTCCGGTTCCATGGGCGATGAGCAAAAAGAAATTGTGCGTACGGAAGCATTTTGGATCAATACCTGGCTTCGTTCACAGTATAAGGGTGTGGAGACCCGTTACATCATTCACGATGCGACCGCAAAAGAAGTGGATGAAGAAACCTTTTTCCGTACCAAGGAAAGCGGCGGTACCTTAATCAGTTCGGCCTATAAAGTGTGCGAGGCGATGATCAACCAAGACTATCCGCCTTCGGACTGGAATATTTACGCCTTCCACTTTTCGGATGGGGATAACTGGTCTACCGAAGACACGAAGGCGTGTATTGAGTTGATGAAGAGTTCTCTCCTCGCGAAAGTGAATGCGTTTTGTTACGGGCAGGTGGATTCACGTTACGGTTCAGGGCAATTCTATAAAGATTTGCTCGAAGTGTTCGGTTCCGACGACGACAATGTGATCCTATCTCGGATTGAAAATAAAGACGGTATTTTGGCCTCAATTAAAGACTTTTTAGGAAAAGGGAAATAGGGATGAGATCAACGGATCTGCCACCGGAATTGTCAAAACTGCGCGACGAAATCAGAGGCTACGCCGAAGGCTATGGTCTGGATTGTTTTGAAACCATCTTTGAAATGATTCCGCCTGATGCCATCAACAGTCTTGCTGCTCAAGAGGGCTTTCCCGTGCGTTACCCACACTGGCGTTTCGGAATGAACTACGATCAGTACTCCAAGGGCTATGAATGGGGACTACAAAAAATTTATGAAATGGTGATCAACACCAATCCGGCCTATGCCTACCTGATGTCTTCCAATTCTTATGTGGACCAGAAGACCGTGATGGCTCACGTGTATGGTCACGTGGATTTTTTCAAAAATAATATCTGGTTTTCTAAAACGAATCGCAAGATGCTCGATGCCATGGCGAACCATGCGGTGAGAATTCGTCACTATATGGATGAGTTCGGCCAAGACATCGTGGAAAATTTCATCGATCTTTGTCTCTCGATCGATAACTTAATTGATCCGAATCTTCCGTTCTTGGAATCAAAAAAGAACCCGAGTGCTGCGCCCGGCGCCGGCATCGGTGCTTCGGCTGGTAAGGATAGCATGCCGAGTTCGGCTCCTGTGCAGCAGGATGTGGGTCGATTGAAAAACGATCGCTCTTACATGGACAAGTACATTAACCCGCCTGAATTTCTGGAAGCCCAGAAAAAGAAAATGGCGGAGCAGAGTCGTCAGAATCAAAAGTTTCCCGCGAACCCCGAGCGCGATGTGATGTTGTTCCTCATGGAAAACGCACCACTCAGTGATTGGCAGCAAGATGTGCTCCGGATGATTCGCGATGAGTCCTACTATTTTATTCCTCAGATGCAGACCAAGATCATGAACGAGGGTTGGGCATCGTATTGGCACTCTGAAATCATGACAAAAAAGGCCTTAAAAGCCGATGAAATCATCGATTTCGCTGATCACCATGCGGGCGTGCTTGCCATGCAGCCAGGCCGAGTGAACCCATACAAAGTGGGAATCGAATTATTCCGCGACATCGAAGACCGTTGGAACCGCGGGCGTTTCGGAAAAGAATACGACAATTGTACGGATCTCCGCGTGCGTGAGCGCTGGGATACGAAGTTAGGTAAGGGGAGAGAAAAGATTTTTGAAGTTCGTCAGGTGTGCAATGACATTACCTTCCTCGATGAATATCTTACTCCTGATTTTATTGATCGCTTCCAGCTTTATACCTACGAGTACAACAAGCGCACCGGGCAAAATGAAATCGTCGACCGCAATTTCGATACGGTGAAAGAGAAACTTCTTTCGACGCTCACGAATCAAGGGCGCCCGGACATCAGTGTCGAAGCGCGTTCGATCCCTGAGAAGCGATCGAGGTATACTCACACACAAACACGTGGGTATGGATCTCGACATGAAGTATGCGCGCGAAACCATGCGTTCTATTTTCACGATTTCCACTCGTCCTGTTCATATCGAAACG
>Ga0206918_1120_pt1 | contig 17479 bp, 19 predicted proteins | sample Alteio_BWOrgHeat_69_FD_152950 | JGI IMG/M metagenome (GOLD analysis project Ga0206918, IMG submission 152950) | Enriched cells from forest soil in Barre Woods Harvard Forest LTER site, Petersham, Massachusetts, United States -... | ecosystem: Environmental > Terrestrial > Soil > Temperate forest >... | reverse complement strand
CTTAAAGCGGCTGTAGCAAACAAGTTCTTTTACTTTACTTGTTACAGCTGGGCAGCTTTCGCAGCCCGGTACCTATTTCCTATTGTGGCAGATTTTGCAGGGTAGGAGCAACCTCCGATTTTGATTATTTTTCTTTTTTTTACTTCTTTTTTAGCCGCCTCTCGCCTAAAATCAAATTATCCAATGAAATCATTTTATTACACAACTGCTGTTGTTTTTTTGTCTCTAACGGCAGCTGGATGTAGCGTCAGTAAACTCCTGGTGGGCCACGTGGATGCCGTCGATCAGAAGTCCAGTACGATTCAGGTCACCCCGGTCGAAATGATCGATCCACTTTGGAAGCGAATCGATTCTTCCGAAAATTCAGCCAGCATGAACGACATGCCAGACCGTGCTTGGCAATCCAGCAAAACTGCATCGGTGATCTCCCTCAACTCAGCATGCCGACAGCGCAATGACGAAGCTCAAAATTACGCAGAAATGGGACTCAAGGAAATCACGGCGGATCTACTCTCTCAGTGGACTGAAATTGAGCACAAAACCGAGTCAGATCTGAATGTCTCCGGTTTTCCAGCTTTTGAAACTTCTGCTGAAGGAATTTATTACGGACGTCACCGTAAATTCCAAACGATCGTCGTCAAAACGCCAACGTGTATTTACGATTTAATTTTTCTGAGTCCGCCAAAACACTACACTCAAGATCTTGCAATCTTTCAAAAATTTCGTGATAAACTCATCCTTAAGTGAGCTTAGAAAAAATCTCCCATCGATTAGGCATTGAACAATCCCTTTCCCGCGCGATTACCTTTGCAGGCGGCTTCACTAATCTTACGGTTAAAGCGGTTCAAGAACTCTTTACTCTACCGTTTCCGATGAAGCTGGTGGTTGATCAAATTCTTTCGATCGGCGTTGAATCATTTTTACTCGTTTTGATCACTGGTCTCGCTACCGGCTCCGTCATGGCTCTTCAGTTTGGATTCGGACTCGCTCGCTTCGGTGGAACTCTCTACGTTCCGAAACTCACAGCACTGGCGATTCTCCGTGAAATGGGCCCTGTATTTACGAGTCTTCTCGTCGCAGGACGAATCGGCTCAGGAATGGCCTCTGAAATTGCGTCGATGAAAGTCACCCAACAAATTGATGCGATTCGCGCACTGGGCACCTCACCAACTCAGAAAATCGTCATTCCCCGCTTGATCGCCTGTCTGATCGCACTGCCGCTGCTCACCCTCATGGGAGATTACGTGAGCTTGATCGGTGCAATGATGATCGCCAAATTCGAACTCAATATCGATTTCAGTTATTTCATCACGAAGGCACTTGAAACCCTCACTTTTACCGATCTCATCACCGGAATTGCCAAAACGGTCGTCTTCGCCTTTTTCATCGCGATCGCCGCTTGTTGGAAGGGCCTCAATACCGAGGGTGGAACTGAAGGAGTGGGACAAACCACCACTTGGGTCGTCGTCACCAGTTCCATTTTCATCATGGTTGCAGATTTCTTTTTAACTAAATTTTTCTTCTTAACGGTGTATCCGAAATATTAATGGCAACTGAAACCGAAGCAGCACTACGAATTATCAATCTTCATAAAAGCTTCGGAGAAAAAGTCGTGCATAAGGGCGTGAGTTTTGACCTCAAAGAAGGCGAAATCCTGGGGTTGTTTGGCGGTTCGGGTACTGGAAAGAGCGTGGTCTTGCGTTCCATCATTGGTCTTGAACATCCAGATGAAGGACAAATTCTTTTTGAAGGACGCGACCTCACCCGGCTCAGCGAAAAACAACTTTTCGAAGTCCGAACGAAGATCGGCTACGTATTTCAAAACGGCGCCCTTTTTGACTCACTCACTGTCGAAGAAAATCTGGCCTACCCGCTTCGCGCCCATACCAAGCTCACCGAAGAAGAGATTCACCAAAAAGTGGGACACATGCTCGAACTCATCGACATGAAAGGCAGCAATCAACTTTTGCCTGCCGAACTCTCGGGTGGGATGCAAAAAAGAGCGGGGCTCGCGCGCGCGATTATCCTCGAGCCGAAAGTGATTCTCTTTGATGAACCGACCGCCGGCCTTGATCCCGTGAATACGGAGAGACTTCTCAACAATATTTTGGAATTTAAAAAAGAAGGCATGACCGGAATTTTCGTGACCCACGATATTCCTGCCGCATTTAAGATTTGTGATCGCATCGCCATATTAAATGAGGGAAAAATTGAACTGATTCTCACTCCGGCGGAAATGAAAGTTTCCACAAACCCGTTGGTGAAATCCTTTACGACTGGAGCGCATATCCGATGAAAGCTGATGAGAGAAAAATTGAAAAAAAGGTGGGCGTGTTTGTATTGGCGGGACTCGGTCTCGCACTCGGAGCGCTTCTGGTTCTCGGTGGGAAGCAAAGTTTTTTTGTTTCCGTGAATCACTACTTTGCCCACTTCGCGAAAGTAGATGGATTGGTCAGCGGTGCCAAGATCACTCTCGGGGGCTTGCAGATCGGGACCGTTTCGAAAGTGGAATTGGATCCCAAGGCCCGAGACATCATCGTGTATTTCACCGTGGAAAAGAAATATGGAGAATGGGTTCGCAAAGACTCTAGCGTCGAGATCGTGACCCAAGGGGTACTCGGCGATAAATATCTTTCTTTGATCGCGGGCGATCCCGCACAGCCGATCGTTGAAAACAACGGAGAAATCAACCAAGGCGCGAGCAAGGATTTTTCCATGCTCATGGGCTCGAGTGAAAAACTCCTGGAAAAACTCACTATTACGGCCGATAGTCTTGATCGAGTCCTCACCTCCTTCAACAAGGGAAACAGAGCCGATCAGATTTTTGCCGGACTCGCCGTGACTTCGAAAAACATGGGTGAGCTCTCCGCAAAACTAAACAACGAAGTCGCCCAAATGAAATTCAAAAGTGCGATTAATCATATGGACTCAATCCTAGAAAAAGTTGATCACGGACAAGGCTCACTCGGAGCTTTCATCAACGATCCAGCTCTTTACGACGATGCGAAAGCCTTGGTCGGCCAAGTGAACCGTAACCGCATTGTGAGAAACCTGATCCGCCAGACAATCAAAGACAATAAAGAAGGCAAAGGCAAGGCTGGGATTGAAGAGAAGGAGTAGTTCATGCTGAGCCCAACAAAACTCATCTCTCTCACCCTCGTCCTACTCGCTTCAACCGCATCGGCGGCGAAGTCTGACCTCTGCTCCCACTTCACGGTCATCTCACACCGTGGATTTTCAGGACGCGCTCCCGAGGAATCAAAACTTGCGTACCTCCTCGCAGCCGATCTTCACACTGATTACTTGGAGATGGACATCCAACGCACGAAAGACGGAGTCCTCATCGCCAATCACGATAATACTTTCGCCAGAACCACGAATATCGCCCAAGTCTACCCCACACGCGTGAATGATCAGATCTCCACCTTTACCTGGGATGAAATTTCAAAACTAGAAACCGGAATTTGGTTCAATACTAAATTTCCACCATTCGCGTCGCCGAAAATCCTCGGTTCCGCGATCCTCAAACTGGAAGACGTCGTCCGTGTGAGTCTCACCCACCCGAATCATCCAGGACTCTACATTGAATCGAAGTCTCCCGAACTTTATCCGGGAATCGAAAAAGAAATCGTCGATCTTCTCGAAAAAACAAATGCATTCAAAAAAGTGAAGGTGATCTTCCAATCCTTTGATTCCGGCAGCCTGGAAAAATTCAAAGAACTGCGTCCTGAAATTCCTCGGGTCTATCTCACGGAGGAATCGTGGCAAAAACTCCAGAAGAATGAACTCAATACCGCAATCAAGGTGGGCAATGGGATCGGACCCGATTTCAAAACGGTTCCGCCGAGCGAACTTTCAAGTTTTCTTCATCAAGCCCATGCTTCCAAGCAAATGGTTCACTTCTGGACCGTGGATGACCTAGAAACGATGAACATCCTCATCCAGGCTAAGGCTGATGGCGCCTTTACCAACCGCACGGACTTGCTATTGGAAGCCTGCAAACGCATGAACGAAAACGACATCGAATCCGCCATCGCTAAGCGCTTAAAATAGCCAAAACACCGCATTTCAGCAGATTTTCGACTCACTCTTGACTATTAGCATTATTACTGACCCGCCTTTAAAATGAATAATTTATTCTACTCTCCCGTTTTGTGATTAAAGAGGGTCATGAAAACGCTTCTGATCCTCACCGCACTCTTCGTTCAACTGAGCTCAAACGCTCAGGCAGCCCAATACGTGGTGCATGTGAACCACCTGGCTGCGATCCAGCCCACTCATCAGGCGCTCTCCACCCTCCTTCAAAGCGACATCACGATCGATACCACTACTAAGACGGTGAAAGTAAAACTGGCGGCATCTTGCAGCCTCGGTGTTTGCACCGACATGCTCCGCATCTACCCTCTACAGCTCACTACCATGGGAAACCTGATTCAGGCTGAAGGAGCCCTTCCTCTCATGACCAAGCCCCTCCAGAACCCGGGCAAAGCAATGATCAGCATGAGCAAGAATGCCGACAACTCCACCGTGATCACCATTCGCGATCAAAACGGAACATCTACTTTTATCGGCAGCCCAATTCAAACATCTGATTTTCTTTTCTAATCTGAAACTGACTAAGGCGTTTCGATCAAATGAACGTCACTCGACTTAAACCCTTTAGAGACATTGATCTCTTTTCCACTGTTTGAAACTAACTGGATTTGTATCGTAATGAGCCCCTCAGCATTAGGAACCTGATCCACCTGATAGCGTAGCATAAACTCTGCGGAATCAACGTTGCCTGGAAGATGGCGTTCGACGATCTCCACAGGCTGCTTGCTTTGACACTCAAAGATGGAGCTGCAGTCTTGTATCAATATTGAAAAGTATCTGTCATTAATCGGGTAAGGTGCATGCGCCTCCCCTAACGTTGGAAAGCCGATGGATCCCGGACTCAGATGCACCAAATAGTGATCACCTTCTTGCTGAAACGTATTAGGTCCAAGCTCTAGCTTTTGCCCTGCAAACGCGCTCGTACCCAGTAGGCTTAAAAAAACAACGAAGAGACGGATTGAATTTGTTTTCATTTGACGATTCCTTTTCTGCTGGCGACAGCAAGCAAAGGATATCAACCCTAGGAATCAGGGGATAATAGGAGATCGGCAGACCCTCTATAGGTAAAACCCTATGCACTCACGATCTTCGGTGAAGAAATTAAAAAAGCCCTGTTGGATACGCCAACAGGGCTTTTTAGCTTTACACGTTGTTAGAGACTAGTTGAATACAACTAGCAATAAAACACTAGTCGTTTGAAGCCAATTACTCCTGGCTTCCAGATCCTGAAGTTCTCATCTCTTGAGAAGCCTTCAAAGGAGTGATCATGCCACGCTTGCGGAGTTTTTCCACGAGAGTAGTACGATTCAAACCAAGGAGCATCGATGCACGGTTCTTGTTTCCGTTAGTGCGAGTCAATGCTTGATCTACAAGGTGGTTTTCGAATGCAGTCACAACTGCTTTCAAATCCAAACCTTTTTCAGGCAAGAACATGCGTGGGAAATCAAGATCAGCCATCGCTCCGAAACCGTTCTGAGCAGATTGAGTTGATTGATAGATTTTTGCAGGAATATCGTTTGCTTCGATGATTCCTTGACCTTTTACGATCACGAGACGCTCAATGACGTGCTCAAGTTCGCGTGCATTTCCTGGCCAAGTGTAGCTAGTGAAAGCATCGAGTGCTTCAGCGCTTGGAGTAGAAGACACGTTAGAACCAGTGAGCTTGTTGTACTTCTCAATGTAAGTGCGAACTAACATTGGGATTTGAGCAACGCGATCACGAAGAGCAGGTACGTTCAAAGAAACGAAACTGATTTTCGCGAACAGGTCTGAACGGAAAAGTTTTTCTGAAACTAGAGTTTGAAGAGAAGCGCTAGTAGAAGCAATGAAACGAACAGAGTAATTGTTCTGAACTAGTTTCGCTTGAAGATGGAGGGGAAGCTCGTTGATCTCTTCGAAATAAAGAGAACCGCCTGCAGCACTTTCCAATTTAGATTGGAACTCGCCATCAAGCACTTCGCCACTCAATGCACAGTTAATAACTGAGAAATTTTTTCCCGCGCGTGAAGAGCGGTTATGGATGATACGAGCAATGATTTCTTTGCCGGTACCAACTTCGCCAGTGATCAGAACACCTTGTTCTGTAGTCGCTGCTTTTTCAATAAGTGAAGAATCTTCCGCAGTAATTCCTGCAGAGATTGCCGATTGAATAGGATTTTGTGTCTCTAACATTAGTAAACTCCTTCCGTGAGTTTTTTTGTTTTTAGTCTATCAAGAGCCAGTTCATCCTTTGACTCTTGAGCGTGTCAGCCAATAATAGGGTAAGACATAAATTGGCGCACTGTCAAAAACTTTTCTTAAAAATTTTATTTTGACGTTGTCGCCAAAGAGCGTTATTTTAATTTTTCTTTAGATTACATGCAGTTACTAGATTATTATACAATTTGAATATAATGAGAAAAAGTGCGACTCGCCCAATCTTTGGACCATTGCTCAGCGTTTTTGTATCCGCCGTAGCTCACCCACAGAACAATCGTCACGATAAACACGAGCGCCAAGAAAGCAGGGATGATCCAGTTTTTACCTTTTCTACGGCCAGCACGGGCCACTTCTAGGAATAAAAATGCCAAGCAGGTGGCGATGATTGGATATAATCGGATAATAATGACCATGACGATTTTCTCCTACACGCCTCGAGGCGTTTTCAAATCAAACTACAAAGCAGATTTGAGTGCGTCCACCTTATCCGCTTTTTCCCAAGTGAATTCTGGTTCCATACGACCAAAATGTCCGTAGGCAGCGGTCTTAGAATAAATAGGACGTAATAGATCGAGCGTCTCAATGATGCCGCGAGGAGTGAGTCTGAATACTTTCTTCACTGCTGCTTCGATTTTATTGAGAGATACTTTTTCCGTACCGAAAGCTTCGACGTGCACACTCACCGGCTCAGCAACTCCGATTGCATACGCCAATTGAACGAGAGCACGATCAGCGAGTCCGGCAGCTACAATGTTCTTCGCTACGTAGCGAGCCATGTAACATGCAGAGCGATCTACTTTAGATGGATCCTTACCAGAGAACGCGCCACCACCGTGGGCTCCATGCCCGCCGTAAGTGTCGACAATGATCTTACGACCAGTCAATCCGCAATCACCCATTGGTCCACCGATGACGAAACGTCCGGTTGGATTAATAAAATATTTTGTTTTCGAATCGAGAAGATTTGCTGGAATCGTTTTCTTGATCACTTCTTCCATCACCGCTTCCACAATCTGCGAGTGAGTGATGTTTTCCGCATGCTGAGTGCTCACCACAATGGCATCAATACCAGTGGGTTTACCGTCAACGTAACGAGCGGTCACTTGAGTTTTTCCATCTGGGCGCAACCAAGGAAGTTTGCCGTTTTTGCGTACTGCAGAGAGATTTTTTGCAAGCGCATGAGACATTGCAATCGTGAGTGGCATCAATTCAGGAGTTTCATTGATGGCGTAACCAAACATGATTCCTTGATCGCCCGCACCTTGTTCCGCTTTATTATGAAGACCTTCACCGGTCGTCACGCCTTGAGCGATGTCCGGGCTTTGACGATCGAGGGTCACCATCACTGCACAAGTATTGGCATCGAATCCTTTATCAGAATGATCATAACCAATTTTACGAATCGCTTCGCGTGCAACATGAGAGTAATCCACACGTGCGTTCGTGGTCACTTCACCGGCAACCACCACGAGTCCGGTGGTCACCAAAGTTTCGCAGGCAACGCGAGCCTTCGGATCTTGAGAGAGGATCGCATCCAATACCGAATCAGAAACCTGATCCGCAATCTTATCTGGATGACCTTCTGTTACGGACTCTGATGTAAAAAGTGTTTCAATTGCCATGACTCTGTCTCACTCGTAGGGTGTTCACGCCTGTCGTTCGGTATAGTGAACAATGTTAAAAAGCTTGATGTTGCTTGGAACTTCTAAAACGAATTACTTCTTGTGGATCGCAAACTTAGGAGTAGTTCCCTTGTTTTGTTCTTTGCGCTTACGTGCCTTACCGGTACGAGCGAGTTTTACTTTACGAGCCATTCTGGTTTTACCTGTACGTGATGACATAGCATCCTCCTCATTTATATATAAATTGACTAAGTTACTTTGCTAACTTTGGATAGGCAAAAAGTCAACTCAAAATGGCCCAGCCGTTGCTCTTTGGAGCCCACGGGAGCCTTATGAATACACGAATATTTCTCATCATTTTACCGACCTTTCTATGCATTTTTGTGCCCTTTACACCCTGTAGAGCAACTGAGAGACCACCACTCTTCCTCCGGCTGGGCGAGCAACGAATCCTCAATTTTACGCACCTAGACCGATATTCAGTCAGCGGTACGGCAATCCGTTACACCCGACTCCCCGGCCAAAATGAACTTCTGATCAAAGGTGCGTCTCCCGGGATGTCGACGATCCTGATCACCCGAGGTAAAGAGAACTCCTCTCAAACCATCCGGGTCGAAGCCAAAGCCGAAAGTCCCTACCCTCATCCACTCTTTCAAGCACTGAATCTGCTGGAAACCACCGAGACCATCGACGGCGGTACTCAATTCATTCTAAGAGGAGAAATCGGATCCATCAAGGAAGCCCGAGCAGTGAGCCATCTCAAAAAGCATTTTCCAAGCTGGATCATCGACGAAACATCGATTGCGCCCCAATGGCTCGAACGAAATATTCAGCAAATTTCGGAACTGCTCAAACCCTATCCCCACCTAAAATTGATTTCTTCGGAGGGCGTGATCGCCATCCAAGGGCCAATCGCCAGCGAGTTTACCGTATACGGGCTGATGAAAAAAATTCAGGAGATTCAGCCGCTCACTCAATTTGATTTTCAGACCACCAAAGGGTTTTCACCCACTCTGTATTTCAAAGTTTTTTTGCTCGAAGTGAAGAAGGAATTCAAATCAACCCTGGGGACCGTACTCACGGAACCTGGCCGCCCGCTGCTGAAAGGTAGCTTGAACTTCCCACCTTTTGAAGCCATCGTCGATAATCCCATTTCTTATTCTATTCATGCGCTCGCCGACCGAGGCATGATTCGGGTGCTCTCGGCGCCCGAGCTCGTGGTGAAATCGCCCGGGCAAGCCGAACTATTTGCCGGTGGCGAATTACCGATTCATCTTCGCAGCAGACTCGAAGACAAGGTCGTTTGGAAAAATATCGGATTATCACTCAAATTGGATGTGAAAGAATACAACGGCGAAAAAGTAAGACTCTCCATTGAAACAGAATTGAGTCACCTCGATGCCGAGTTAAAAGTAGATGAAATTCCGGGAGTAAAAACCAATCGTTTGAAAACACAGGTCGAAGGAACTATCGGCAAGCCACTCTTGCTTTCTGGACTTCTGCAAGAAGAGTCGCGGAACAACATGCGCGGAATTCCAGGGCTCATCGACATTCCGATTTTGGGGGCGCTTTTCGGCAGCGAGGACTACCAAAAAAATCGTTCAGAACTGGTGGCAGTTCTTCTCCCCTACCGAGAACCTCCCCACGAACCCATGCAAAGAATTTCGAGTGATATCCCGCTCGGATACTTACCACTTTCAAGAAATCACCTAAATCAGGATCAAGTAGAACTCCTTCAAAGCAATCGGAAATACCCATGGAACGCACTCTAAATCCGATTCTGGCCGAATTGCTTGCCTCACCGAAAATCACCGACTTATGTTTCAATCGACACGATGAAATTTATATTGATCGAGGCAAGGGTTTTGAACGACTCCCCATCAGTCAGTTGATCTTTGACACTGAAAACGAATACCGAAATTTCGTATTAGAAGAAATCTCCCAAAGTGGGAAATCGTGGGACGCAAAGCTTCCCTTTCTAGACACCATTTTTTTCGGAACTCACCGTGCTCACATCGCCTTTCCGCCACTTTCACAGCAAGGCATCGCCCTCTCCTTACGAAAACTTCCGACCCGCTCAAAGAGTTCGGTGACGGAAGCACAATTGGCAGCAGCGAAGCGATGGAATGCTTCATCCGTGCCATTCGCAATGCTCGTAACGGCGATCGAGAAACAAGAAAGCATTATTTTTTCGGGCGCCACTGGATCCGGAAAAACAACACTACTCAATGATCTCACGGGCTTCATTCCGTCCGGCGAACGCATCATCACTCTTGAAGACACAGCCGAGCTTTGCCCACAACATGAACATTGCTTGAGCCTGCTTTCTCGTACTGCGAATGCAGATGGATTCGGTGTAGTGACTCTACGTGATCTCGTGAAACAAACTTTGCGAATGAAACCCGATCGGATCATCGTCGGAGAATGTCGGAGCGATGAGGTGATTGATTTGTTGCAAGCACTCAACACCGGTCACCGAGGAACGATGTCTACTATCCATGCGAATTCTGCAAAAGACGCTTTAAAACGACTTGAACTGCTGGCGATGATCGCGGCCCGCGGAACCATTCCGTCGGCACTGATGAAAGAGCTAATTGCAAACGGGATTCAAAAAATTGTCCATCTCGAAGAGCGGAAGATCGAAACCATTTTGCAAATCGAGGGATTGGAACGAGAAGTGATTTTTACTCGTCCGGTTTTTGTTCGGGCGAGCTCGAGTGAAAGAGTGATGTGAACAAAACGAACTGGAAAAATATAGTTCGATTCTAACTCTGCAAAAAAAACGGCGCGAACCAGTAATTCGAATATCGCAATACTGGTTCGCGCTTATGTTTTTTAGAAAAAAATTGGATCAGGCTTAATGTGCCAGGAATGTGTTACCAGGAGTCACCGCCGTATGGTTTGCAGTAGCGGGTTTTGGATTCGATGGCGGAACGTACGCTACTGCATTTTTTACTTTCACAATTTTTACGCCATCTGGTCCATCCTTTAGTACTAAATCCGCATACGCTGCAGTCGTCTGTAGCAAAAGGACCGTGCAAACCATTAATGTCGTAGCGCTAAATATTTTCATCATACGTTCTCCTAAAAGTCGGTTTAATGCTTATATTGATACTCTACTCTTTTAATTCATTGCGTCAACTGTGTCAGCTGAGACCTTGTTTTTCACTCCCTTCGGCACCCTCAAACTCTTCGAAAAAACGGCCTTTTGCCGCTGCCAGCAAACATCAAATGCCGCCGGAAATTGCCAGCGATGACCTCCGAGAATGAGCGCAAACAAAATCCAAAAAGCACTCGCCGTCATCCAAAAGCGGAAGAGTCTATTCATTTGATCAACTCACCAAGAGAAAGAGCCAAACTTCCAAATAGCAACAACATCACCGAGGGCAGAACAAGAATGAACAAAGGTTTGAGACACTGGTTCGGCAACACTTGCAACTCTCGACTGATTTTCATTTTCAGATCAAAGAGAAAATTTCGATAAATCGAATCCAGGCGATCCATGCAACCGCGCCCTTCGACCAGTGACTGCTGAATTGATCGTCGGATCTCGTTTCCGAATTGGACGATGGATTCTTCGACGCCATTGTTCAGTGAATTTTTCTTACTCCCGATCTTCTCCCATATCTGAACACCCCAGTATTGAAGCAACTCAGGTTCCTGCTCCCGTAAAGATTCCATGGCGCGACTCCATGCCAGATCAGGAGGATGGCCGCCGGCGATGTCGGCAATCATGCGTTCGAAAAAAATCTTACTCGAAAGAATCCAAGGGCGCCGGGAACGAGATACCTGCCCAAAGCGTGCACTCTCCATCATTTGTAACATCCAAAAAAATGCCAAAAATCCGAGTAAAACACAGACACACATCAAACTGAGAAATAGTCCTTTGAAAGAATCAAGTCCAGGCAGAAGTGCATAAAGAACCGCTCCAAAAACCGGGACCAATAATACGGAGATCATCACCTGCCCGAAAGCCTGCGAGGATTTGGTCTTCGCTTCCAAGTTTAGCTCGCGCTCCTCCTCCAAACTCAAAATCATTCTTTCCAAGGAGGGTAAAATCGGGGCTCCTTGATTCCGAAGCTCCGAAAGTGAAGAAAAAAACAAAGTTCCCCAAGGCTCCGGCAACGAAGCCACCCGATTCCAATCCTCTCGATCCGGCACTAGTCCGCTTTCCAGACTCTCCTTGATCAATCGAAGTTGTGTAAGCGAGCTCTTCAATGCCTCTAGAGTTTTGCTTTGAAAGAAATGAGACCTCAACTTCGAGTAAATCGGCGAGAAGTTCGGTAGCGAGAGAAAAAAAGTGAGATAGGTAGCGGTCCAAAGAGTCATGTGTTTGACGGTGCAAACATTATGCCTTTAAAATTAGCCAGATAGAATTTCAAGCCACATCATTTTTTGGAGTTCAGCGAGCAAGGCCCGGACGTCCTCCTCGGCATCCGGAGTAAAAATCAACTCCATATCTCGATGCTGTTCACCCTCACGATGCCCAAGAGTCTTGTAGGACGTCAGACCCTCGTTTGCTTCGAGAGTGTGATAGACGTAGGCCGAGTCTGATTTTTTTGTTCGGATCTGTATTTTTCGGGCATTCATGTCAATTTTTGTTACTATTTTAGTATGAGCAAACGATTTCAGCAGTACACCACACTGATGTCTACCCCTCTCCTGGTTTGCACGATGCTGACCGCTTGTGCAAGCAAATCTTCCGATACCAAAAAAGATCCAGCGTTGATCGCTGCGACTGAACACATCGCGAAGCTCGAAGACAAGATCGTGGAACTCGAAACCCGTCTCACCGCCCTCAACGACAAGATCAATCTTGAAGATGGAGAAAAGCCCGGCAAGCCCGAGAGCAGTCTTCCCACTGAAAAAATTCAGGCTGCACCGGCCGCTAAAAATGCGACCATTCCTAAACCGGTGGCAAAGCCTCATCCGAAACCTCAAAGCAAATTCGCAGAATCGTTTCAACAAGACGAAGCAACGGATCGCTATCGTGAAGCAAAAATTTTGTATGAATCCAACAAACCCGCGGACGCAATCTTGGAATTTTCCGATTTTGTAAAAGATAATCCCCGCCACCCTCTCGCCAGCAACGCGCAATACTTTATCGGGATGGGATATCTCCAACAAAAAGAATACAAACTTGCCGAGGAAGAATTGAGCCGAGTCCTCATCAATTACCCGCATTCAAATGCGGTGCCAGACACTTTACTCGCCCTCGTAAAAGTTTCAGCACTTTTACAAAAAGCGCCTCGCGTACTTTATTTCAAAGAAAAACTCACCGGACATTTTGCTAATTCACCACAGGCGAAAATGCTTGTAGGACTAGACCTGAGCCCGGCGGAAAAAACACCGATCGAAAAAACTCCTGCAAAAGAAGAAGAAAAGGCAGTCGAAGATCCAGGCGAAAAAGCTCCGGCAGAAAAACCCGCTGAAAAAATGCTCGAAAAACCGCGTCCGCCCTCTCCGCCGACCGCTCCGACTGAAATGAACACCACCGATACCAACGGTGTTGAACCAAGTGTGGTGAAACAATGAGCAGTAATTTTAGCCGCAATTTCAAACACGGTGCAATTTTTATCACCGGAATCTTTGTGGTCACCAGTGCATTTGCCTATTCTGTAAAAAAAGGCGACACCCTTTCACTCATCGCCGAAGAACACTACGGCAACTGGATGAAGTGGCAAGACATCTGGAAGTCCAATGAAAGTTTGATCAAAAATCCGAACTTGATTTATCCGGGCCAGAAACTGACGGTTAACGGAAACGATGCCGGCGAAGGTAAAATCGGGAAAAACCGACTCCTGCTCGCCGACACCAGTAAAGACTTTGAAGTGCTCAAGCACAGCGGACTCTCTCAAGAATGGAAAATGCTTCCAGAACAACCTTGGGAACGTTTTGTATTCAAGAAAGCGGCAGAAGTGGATCCAGACGGATTTGATCGTCGCAGCCGAGTGGCGGTTCGGGTTTCGGAGAAAACGACTCCATCCATCACCGTTTCTTCCGATCGAATGGCCATCCAAGGCGAGATCGTGAATGCACGCACGGAATACGAACAGATTTTCTTGGGTGAACAGGTCTTTATTCGTGCCGAAGAACAACTTCAGGTCGGTACCGTCTACACCGTGGCTTCTGCTCCGCAAAAAATTATTTCAAAACGCGACCGCACTCGCGTTGGTTTCGCCTACGATATTGCCGGAAAAATTAAAGTCATCGGTGTTCGTGACGGACTCTTCATCGGAACCGTGATCTCCGCCCAAAAACCTATTTTCAGAAATAATCTTTTAATCCCGGAAATTAAACCACTCCACTTCATCCATGCGGTTCCGTCGGCAAATGTGATCGAAGCATCGGTCATGACCACTGATTTTATCAATACCTCGATGTTAGGAGAGCAACAGCTCGTGATTCTCGATGTCGGTACTGAAGACGGCGTGAAGGACGGAATGATCTTCCGTCACTATCTCAAGGAAGATCCGGAAACAGGCAAGACGATCACCACTAAAGATTATTTAATTGAATCAGAACTCATGGTCTTAGACACCAAAGACCGTTTTTCGATTGCGATCATTTTGCAAAGTCGCTCGATTCTTCATGCTGATGATCTAGTGCTGTCCCTCATGGATCTCAAGGACTTCCAAAAAAATGCCGGTCTTCAAACCTTCATTCAAGACTACGATTACACCACTCCATTGGATGAACTGGATCAAATGGACGACTCTCAGGGTCTCGGCGCAAAAGAGAATCAAGAGCTGCGTCAGCTTGAAAAAGTAAATCCAAGTGATGTGAACAAAGCTCCTGGCCTAGGCGAAGAGCCGGCTCCAAACGACTTAATCGATAAGTCGATCAATACTCTGCCTCCGAAGAAGAAGAGCCCTGAAACGGCTCCTGAGCAGAACGATAGCACTCTAGATGAGTCTCTCGCTCCACCGAAGGAATCGGCAAAACCTAAGGAAGCTCCGAAGGTGGCACCGAACAACGAAGATCTCGATGCACCAGAAGCAGCTCCAACGCCGATCAAACCGACTTTGCAAAAGACGGAATCAGAATTCAGCGAGCCGGTGAAAAAAGAAATCGAGAAAAAGGAAGTGGAGAAAAAAGCTGAAGAAACGCCTGAATCTCTTGCTCCACCGACCGAACCCGTAGCGGAGACTCCGAAAGTAGTGGCACCGACCGAAAAGAAGGAAGCGGAGCCGACTCCAACACCTGCGGCTAAAAAATCGGATTCCAGCGACGGCGCAGTATTGGATGTGCCGACCGCACCTCCTGCGAATGACATCCCACCGGATCTTAATTTACCGCCTGAAGAACCATCTCCCAGTCCGAAACCTAAGAAATAACCTTACTGCCGGACTTGTTTCAAATCTTTTGATTGCATCAGAGATTGATGGGCATTGAGGAGCGTAACCGCAGCCTGTGGTCCGTGAAGGGCTGTACAACTTTCGATTCCACCTTCGACGTATTCATCTGGTGTAACAAAATATCCCATGTGCCCGTTGGTGAGGCCAAAGATCCAAATATCCTTGTCTCCTTGTGCTTGGGCGAGCGCCTTTGCAGCATCACCAATATAGGTAGTCGGCTCACCCGGGAACGTCATGATTTTAATATCCCCCATTTGCAATTGCCAAATAGAGGCAACTCTAGGCACCGGTTTTTTAGGAAGATAGATCTTCAATTTCAATGGAGCACCACCGATTTTGACGTCACACGGGACCATGTCAACGCGCCCCTTAGGCATCGGCACCACCATCGAGCGAATCTTCCAATTCGAATCGATCTTTCTCATCGTCGGAATCACGGGAGCAGCATGCTCAGCAAAAATAGTTGCTGCTTTTTCCACTCCTGAAGATCCACCATATACGGTGGTGACATCGCCTTCTGCTCCATTCACGAATAACATCGTTGGTTTTTTAAGATCGTTCTCGCTCCCCAACAGGTCTTCCATATGACGTTCAATACCACCCAAAACATCAGCACTAAACAAGAGTCCGTCTCCACCCATCGCCATGCCATGAATTGCATAATTCACGATTCCGCCGATCGCGCGATGATTACTCGGAGACCTAGCGATGAGTAAATTTGCCTTGTTATCCATGTGTCCGGGATGGTGACGACGATTCATATGAATTTCTGCCAAGTCGAATGAACCCGCGTATAACTCCGCTGGTTCAAGCTGCGAATACGCCAATTCGATCGACTTCATCACGCCGGCCATGAATAGGTCATAAACAGTTTGATTAAACTTATCCATTGCTAGATCTTCCCAAACCCACGATTTACTCAGAGCCCCCGAGTCGGAGTGAGTATGGGTTGCCGAAATGATCACTTCGTCAAAGCCGAGTTTAGTCAGGTCCTTTTTTAAAGTGTCGTAGAGTTCTGAAGTGACTCCCACCAAATCCAGACTGAGAAATAAAATAGTACTGTTATGGTTTTTCAAAACCAACGCACGACTAAACACGGGATCGTTAATTCCCACGGATGGAGTGAACATATCGGCGTAAGGGTGTTGTCCGAACCAATCGAAAATGTATTTCCAGCGACGAGGAAAACCGCCGGTTCCACCGAGTGGTGTGCCGATGGGAGGCGTGATGTCCACCGCAGCCGCGCCCGCATAGAGTTCGGCTGGATCACCTTGTTGTGCAAAGGCAGTGCTGTTCAAGAAAGAAGTAAAAGAGATCAAAAAAATAAATAGACGAAGAAGATTCATGTGGCCCCACTCAATTAATATTTAAATTCTATTTAATTATTCAACAGAACTCGAAGGCTTGTCAATGTGGGTGACTGGAGAAAAATGAATTTTTAAGTCATTCGTCTGACGCTTATTCTACAGAACCAATCCAACACTTCAAATAATGGCCTTCTTCGAATTCAGCCTTCATGAAATGGTCAATCGACGGCGAACCCTGAGCGAGCCAACGAACCTTGCGGCCCGAACGACGGGATGCCTTTTGAAGAACTTCCTTCATTTCTTCTGCAGATAAGAGCTGAGAGCATGAGCAGCAAACAACCAAGCCGTTCTTCGCGGTTTTTTGAATCGCCGCTGTGAAGAGTTGAACATAAGCATGTTTGCCTTGAGGAATGGTTTTACGATTCTTGATGAAAGCCGGCGGATCAGCGACCACGACTTCATAATGCGCATCCTTGATCGTGGGCATCGGCTCGAGAACGTCCGCCTTGAGACGGTTGAATTGAACTTCGCTCGTCGCGCCTGCCTCAATCGAATTCTTTTTCACATTCATTTCGGCAAACTTAAGGGCAGTGTCGGAGGCATCCACAGCCGTGATCAATACCGGAAGTTTCTTTTCCTGAAACACTTGAGCGAGCTGAACGCTCCATTGTCCTACGTAGGAACAAAGATCCAAAACTTCATATTTTTTTGATTTCGTTTCTTGAAATCTCAGTTTTCTCAGTAAAAGATGCTGAACCTGTTTCGTATTCTGTGCCTGATCAAAAAAGAAGCCAGTCTTTTGCCCTGCAATCAGATCAACGGTCAAGGCAACTTCGCGCGCCATTAAACTTTGAAGCTGAAATGAAAATTCACGATAAGCATCGCTGTTTTCAACCGG
>Ga0206918_1085_pt2 | contig 17566 bp, 17 predicted proteins | sample Alteio_BWOrgHeat_69_FD_152950 | JGI IMG/M metagenome (GOLD analysis project Ga0206918, IMG submission 152950) | Enriched cells from forest soil in Barre Woods Harvard Forest LTER site, Petersham, Massachusetts, United States -... | ecosystem: Environmental > Terrestrial > Soil > Temperate forest >... | reverse complement strand
GGTGATAGCGGACTGCGCTCTACGGCATCTGTGCAAAGCTCCCTGGTCATGTTCCCTATTTTTACATACGCTTCCGAAGAACTTAAAAAGAAATACCTCCCTAAACTCGCTGCCGGTGAACTGATGGGCTGCTTCGGCCTGACCGAACCGGATCACGGTTCAAACCCAAGCGGTATGTTATCCAACATCAAGGACAAAGGAGACCATTATGTCCTGAACGGAGCCAAGATGTGGATCTCCAATGCGCCTTTTGCAGACATCGCAGTGGTATGGGCCAAAGATGAAGCCGGAGATATACGCGGAATGGTCATCGAAAAAGGATGGGCCGGATTCACTACTCCTGAAACACATGGTAAATGGTCGTTGCGTGCAAGCGCCACCGGCGAGTTGGTTTTTGACAATGTAAAAGTTCCGAAATCACATGTGTTTACCACGGTAAAAGGACTGAAAGGCCCACTCAGCTGCTTGAACTCTGCCCGTTATGGCATTGCCTGGGGTGCTATCGGCGCAGCGATGGACTGCTACAACTCTGCCCTCAATTACTCCAAAGAGCGTATCCAGTTCGGGAAACCCATCGGAGGTTTCCAGCTTACTCAAAAGAAGCTGGCGGAAATGATTACAGAAATCACCAAGGCCCAATTGCTGACCTGGAGACTGGGAGTTTTGAAAAACGAACACCGTGCCACACCTGCGCAGATATCCATGGCCAAGCGCAACAATGTGTTTATGGCACTTACCATTGCACGGGAAGCGCGTCAGATTCACGGAGGGATGGGAATCACCGGAGAATATCCGATTATGCGTCACATGATGAACCTGGAGTCGGTGATCACCTATGAAGGAACACATGACATCCACCTGCTCATTACGGGAATGGATGTGACCGGCATCTCTGCTTTTGAATAAGAAAAAATCCTCCTCCGGACGGGTCCTTGACCCCGCCCAGAGAGAGGATTGCACAAAACGTACCTTGGAGAACACACAACCAATGGTACTGTTTTTATCTTACTGACTGTCTTCAAAAGCAGTCAGAAAACGATTATTGAACACCTTCCTGCACCAACAGTTTTCCTTCATATAAGGGAGCTCCGTTGTTTTTAAAGCGGTAGATATACACACCTGGCTTCAGATCATCCTTAAACAAGGTATAGTCGATGGTGCTTCCGGCAACAGGTACCGGAACATTTTTTACTTCTTCCCCCAGCATGTCATACAGCACTAAGGAGCAGGTGCCGAAGTTGTTCAGCGTGGTTGTCAGCTGGAAACGCGTGCTGGTGCTTAACGGGTTGGGGCCTACGGTTACTTCCAGTGTTTTCGTAAGGTCCTCGATACCGGTTGCACTCTCAAAATAAATATTGATAATCGGATGCAACTCAAAGTTGTTTGGAGCGGCGCCGGTTTGTCCGTGAGGAGGATCCACAAAACCTACTCCGGTAACTACGACAGGAGGAATGTTCACGCTGGACACGTTACCACTTGCAATGTGTGCATCGATAAAATTGCGACACGCCAGAAACTGGTTGACATAAGGAGAGGTGGCCGCAGCAGCACAGGTCGGGTCCGGAATTTCTCCGATAATCGTTTGTTTTCCATCGTATAGCACGAGGTGGTAGTCGTTGTCGGTTTCCGCTTTCTTAATGGTAATTGTACAGTGTGTAATGTATGTGGTTGTTTCCACAGGTCCCGTACGGGGCATAGTGGTAGAAGGCGTTGGTGTAGTGAGCGCTGCCAGCTGCGAGGTCGTTTGAGTGACCAGCGGGGTAAAATGAATAGTATTTTCCGCTGCATCGGTAAGTACCTTCTCTGCCCAGCGTTCTGTTCCTCCGCAATTCATTCCATGATCCCGGTGTTCTCCTTCTTCCTCTTCTTCCGATTCGGCATCCGTGACGGGTGTGACTACAGCGGCCTTCACTTGCTGCGGTTGTGCACCCTGTGCACAGGCATGAGGGGTGTAAAACCCGAGAAAGCCTGCCATGAGTAAAAACATACTTCCTTTTCTGCTTGCAAAACTTATTGTTTCCTTTTTCATTTTGTGTGGCGTAAAATGTGTGTTAAAGGTCTATTATTCAGAAAAACAAACGGCGTGTGTTCAGTCAGTGCATTATTATTCCATGTCGATGAAAGGCAGGTTTTGTCCTGCTTCGTCAGCAAAGTGTTTTTTCAAAAAATGAGATCGGTAAAGAAAGTTGGTAACAGGTACTATTAACTAAGCAAAATAGAATCGCACTACTTTTTACGCAGGGGAACGAAATTAGTTTCCCGGGTGAAGTGCTTGACTAATTATTCCAGGCCAATTGGCGGACAGGAATAAACAGTTCGCAGATCACTTTGTAAATCGTTCCTAAGGTTTGTGTTGTGATTTTGTTAATCATGTCTTCAAGCTTGGGGTTGTGAAAAAAACAACTGGCTTGAAGCGGCTTCGGAATGTCGCACCTGAGAGGCCGACTCTTGTAGGATATTCGCTTCGTTCCTAATTCTTAAAACAATATTAATTCAATAAAATCAGAAAAGCAAGCAAACTGGACAATTTTAGACAAGACTTTAAAAAACAACATATGAGTTTATGAAAACACAAGACCAGTCAAGCCTAAAAGCCTCTGAGAAGGGTGTTCTTTCTCGCAAATTCCGAAATTAAAGCCGGACACCCATCAGACAGACATCATCCGTTTGTACTTCCGGGCCTTTCCAACTCTCAAAAGCAGCCTCCACCACTTGCTTTTGACGTGCTGCAGGCAGGTGGGCGACGGAACTGATCAATTGGGTCATCCGTTTTGTTCCAAAGCGCTTCCCTTCCGGAAACCCAAACTGGTCTTTAAACCCGTCTGAACTCAAGTAAACCATGGTGTTTTCGGGCAGGATCTGAGAATGATTTTTATAGGTCCGTGTTTTTTCCAGTTGCCATCCTCCAATGGGGTAGCGGTTCCCACAGATTGTTGTCATTTCATTTTCATGTACACAGGTAAGTTTATTAAATGCCCCGGAAAACTGGAGCTCCCGCGTTTCGGAATTAAAAGCGCAAATCCCAATCTCCATCCAGTCATTGTCAAAACCGTATTCCACGCCTTGATGAAATGTTTCAATCCATTTCTTATCCAGCTCTTCCAAAACCTCATGTATTTCCACAAACTCCTTACCGAGAATGACATAGTTGAGAAAAGACAGGGCAAGCACCGACAAGAGCGCTCCGCTCACCCCATGTCCGGTGCAGTCGGCCACTGCAAAAATCTTCAACTTGCCTTTCTGTCCTACCCAATACAAATCACCTCCGATAATATTCTGAGGTTTAAACAAGACGAAATATTCGTCAAACAGTCTTTTTAAATGTCTTTCCTGCGGAAGTATGCCTTGCTGAATAAGCTGTGAATAGTGAATCCCATCCATCAGTTCTTTGTTGTTCCGAAGCAATTGCTGATAGTCGTTTTGCAGTTGCAGGAATGACCCCTGTTCCAACATCCATTTTTCGGGTTGTCTCCTGTCTTGTCTGATTGCGATCGCCATACCTTCCGAGAATTAACTGTTAAACCAACTTTCCGGAACATCCGCTTTTACCTGCTTGTTTTACACTTTACAGCAAGCACAGATACCTGGGGTCTGACCCAAACAAACAGGAATGTCCTTTGTTTTTGATGTACTGGAGTATACCGGAAGCGGTTTCGGATGCCTTGCAACTGGCAGGATTACCTGTAGGGTGTTCGCTTCGTACTGTTTTAACTTACTACAATAGTAGACACAAATTTCCTCCTTGCGATGAGGAGAATATTACCAAATTGTAGTGTTCGATAAAAGGGGAAGTGAAGCTGACCTTAACGGCAGAATCTACGACCAATCACATGGAAAACAATAGACCAGTCGGTAACAAGGGGGTAATCTCTCATCCGAAAAAGCAGCAGACAAGATTTATTTACAGGATCATCCCGCTACTTCCTTTGCAAAAGTAAGCAGGGCATTTTTGATTTGGTGAGCAATGTGTAAGTTGGGAGAATACCCTTTCAGGTAGATGGTAAATTTATGCCGGTCATACAGGGAAAAATCTTCTCCTACGCTGACAAATCCCCGCAGGATGATTTTATCATATTCTCTGTCGGTACGTGAATATACTTTCCGCAAGCTCTTAAGCATGATGCTGTAAGGAACATTGTCGGATGATCCGCCACTGAGGATGAGTTGTGTCTTATCCTTACTGAATTCCGCTTTTTTGATTTTGCGTTTTTCAAAATCCGAGCCATCCGCTCTCATCTCAGGGATATAAGCATAAGCAGTAAGGTATTCTGCGATCACCTGGTGAGAATCGGGAGCTTTTTTCTTTTTCGGTTTCATAATTCAGCCATTAATAATTCCTACTTAACCTGATTGAGTATGCAAGATACAATTTAACTCCATTCCCGGGCAAGCCTCACCAATCTCATTTACCGAAACCCATTCGCTTTCCAGTCCACCGCTATACCCAGCAGTTCCGCCGCCCGATCTATATCCATATATAGTTTGACGGGAGAATCCGGTATTTCAAGCAGGGTGAGGAGTGCGAGGACTTCCCCTTCCTGAAATACGAGATCCTTTACCAGGTATTCTGTTTCAAAGGAAGTAAGCGTTTTGCCGGAAAACACTTTCCGGTTCGCTTCGATAAATACTTCCGCAGCATGATTCTTGATTTTCATAATTCCTGTTTTATTCTACCTGGACTTGTTTTTCTTTAGGAATGGTGAAGGAGAAGGTGGAACCGTTTCCAGGATCGGAGGTGACCCATATCTGTCCACCCAGCTGTTGCACCAATTTCCGGACAGTAGCCAGTCCGATTCCCGATCCGGAAGGACCGTCATTTTCCCTTAGCCGCATGAACAACTCAAATATTCTTTGCTGATTTTGGGATGGAATTCCAGGTCCGTTATCCGATACGGAAAGTATGTAAAACGGCCCTCCGTCAGTCACCCAAATATTTATTTCGCAAATGGTCTTGTCACAGAATTTGATGGCATTCGTCACCAGGTTATCCATTATCTGAAAAAAAGCGATGCGGTTGTACCGGATGACCGGCAGGTGAGACACTGTTTTTATCTGTACCCTTTCTCCCTCGTGCAGCTTCAGTTCTTCCATCATAATTTTTCCCAGATCCAGATTTTCTTTGGGAAACATTTGTCCATCCAGGCGCGAATATTCCAGGATGCCATCTATCATTCCGTGCATCTTATATACCAATGTTTCCAAAACCTCCAGGAGATTTAACAGCTGAGGATGCGTGTTTCCGGGGCCTTCCATTTCCAACCGGATCAACTGCACCAGCCCTTGAATCGAGTGAAGGGGAGATTTCAAATCATGGGAGGCCGTATAGGCAAACTCTTCGAGTCGCAGGTTTATATCCTTCAACTTTTCCTTCTCAATCACATTATCCTTTAATTCTTCACTGAGCATATTAAGCCCATAAGAGATGGCGTCCAAGGGGTTGTCCGTTTTCAGGCGCACAGGAAGTTTTATGGAAAAATCCAACGCCGCCATCGCTCCGATCATTTGAAGGATCTCCTCCAGAGAAGAAGCCTGTTGTTTTTCCGGTTGACTCACACCTGATGGGGATTAAGAACCGGCTGCTTTTTTTCATTGAGCCAAAGGATTGCTTCTGTCTCGCTGGTAAAGAGGCGCAACGGGATCTTCACTTTATTGACTCCAAGAAAAAAGTTTCCCAGTATTCGTTGAAAGGTGCTCTGCACAAGCAATGCTGCACAGGCGGAAACGGGAGGATGATCGGCAAAAAAACGCCTGGCCTCTTTGGAAATGGTGACATCAGGCAGGTAAACCAGCAAGGGGTATTGAACACCCTCCGATACCTGTTCCAGACAACGCATGTCTTCCTGTGCTTCTTTCAATCCGATTTCTCCTGTCCATTCCGGCAACGGTCTCATCTCCACAATTCCATCCATTCTTCTCAGAAAGGAGCTCGTAAAACTTTTAACGATTTGTGAATTTGTCATTACACAGTGTGTTGCATATATTCATATAATATGTTGCTTAATCAAAAGCAATTTCGCAAAACAGGAATCCGGTCAACACGTGATTAACTGATATAGGAGTGTCAGATTTTGGGAGGGCACACCTTTCGGCATTATCGATCAAATTATTCGTATACAATTTACGCATTATTTTGAAATTACCAGCATAAACTTTGCTTGTCCGGAGTGGTCTGAGTAGGTCTGGGGATTACGGGAAAACAGTACTTTTGTATCCACATGAAAAGCAGCACACTCCTGATCATTGATGACGAGGAAAAATTTCGTCAGTTGCTAGCCCGGATCATTGAATTGGAGGGGTGGTGTGTGCTGCAAGCTGAATCAATCCGAAAAGGTCTTCAGGTACTGGAAGCCAACCCCGGTATTGATATTGTGCTAAGCGATGTGAAACTACCAGACGGAAACGGCATAGACCTCATCCCTCAATTTAAAAGCGTTAATCCTCTTTGTGAAGTCATCGTTATGACCGCTTTCGGTGCCATTGCCGATGGTGTCCGAGCCATGAAAGCCGGCGCTTTTGACTATTTCACCAAAGGTAATGACAACGACCAGATCATTCCGGCTTTGAACAGGGCCAGTGAAAAAGTAATTCTTCAGAAACGCATACGCGACCTGGAGAACAAACTGGATAACCGCTATAGTTTTGAAATGATTCTGGGCAAGTCCGAAAGCATTTGCAGTACGCTGGCACTCGCCAAAAAAGTAGCACCCACCTCCAGCACGGTACTTCTGGAGGGAGAGACAGGTGTGGGAAAGGAAGTCTTTGCCCAGGCAATTCATCAGGCAAGCCCCCGCCGGACAAAACCTTTTGTAGCCGTTAACTGCAGCGCTTTTCCGAAAGACTTGCTGGAAAATGAATTGTTCGGTCACCGGCGTGGCGCCTTCACCGGCGCGATCGGCGATAAAAAAGGACTGCTGGAAGAAGCCAACCAGGGCACCTTATTCCTCGATGAAATAGGAGAAATGAATCCCGACTTGCAAGCAAAACTGCTGCGGGTGCTGGAAACCCAGTCGTTTCTCAAAATAGGGGATTCAAAACCTACTCAGGTGGACATCCGAATCATTGCCGCCACCAACCGTAACCTGTTGAAAGAAACGGAAGAAGCGCATTTCCGGACCGACTTGTATTACCGGCTCTCTGCATTTAAAATTACGGTTCCCAGTCTCCGCGAACGAAAAGAAGATATTGAAGAGCTCTCACTTCATTTCCTGAAACTGTTTTCTGCAAAAATGAAGAAACGGCTGACCGGCATGGATCCTGCCTTTCTGAAACAACTGAAAAATTATACCTGGAGAGGTAATATACGGGAATTGAAGAACTGCATGGAGCGCGCCGTTATCCTGGCCGAACAAGAGCAGCTCACTCCGGACTTGTTACCTTCTGAAATTACAATGAGTCCCTTGGGAGGCACCTCATCTGATCATACGGAGTCATTGGAAGCGCTTGAACGGGCACATATCCTCCACGTACTTCAGAAGACTGGTGGCAACAAGGCAAAGACAGCTGACTTGCTGAAGATTGGCCTTACCACGCTGTACAGAAAACTGGAAGAATATAAGATTGAAAAATAGCACAGCAGTGCTCATTCCTGAAAATAGACCCGTTTCACCCTTCTGGATACATTCGTGAGCACCTCGTAAGGTATCGTTCCCAAATCTTTTGCAATCCGCTGAATCGGGTATTCCTCACCGAAAACAATCACTTCTTCTCCTTCCTGTGCAGCAATATCGGTGATGTCTATCATGCACATATCCATGCAAACATTTCCAACGATGGGGGCCATTTTTCCGTGTACCAGCATACGGCCCCGGCCGTTGCTTAGTTTCCTGCTCAAGCCATCGGCATAACCTATCGGCACAGTGGCAATCTGCATTGGATGACTGGCCAGCCCTTTACGGCTGTAACCGATGCTGTCTCCCTGAGGGATCTGCCGGATCTGAGAGATAGTTGTCTTCAGTGTGCTTACATGCTGCAGGTGCGCCTGCTCTTCCTCACTTGCACCAATACCATACAAGCCAATACCCAGCCTTACCATATCAAACACTCCGGATGGGAACCGGGAAATGCCTGCAGAATTAAGGATGTGGCGCAGGACGGGATAATTAAAATGCTGTGTGATGGCCCGGCTCATGGCGTCGAAACGCTGAATCTGCAAGTGTGTAAATCCATCGTGCTCGGCTTCATCGCTTCCCGCCAGGTGAGAAAATACCGAACGGATCGAAAGGCTTTTGGAGTTGCGGATACGGACAATGAGTTCATTGATTTCTTTTTCTTCAAAGCCCAGCCGGTGCATACCGGTATCCAGCTTGATGTGGATCGGCAATTTGCGATCACCCTCCATACCCATACGGTTGCGCCTTGCTGCCTCATCAAAAAGCCCCAACACCCGAAAGCTGAAAATCTCCGGTTCGAGGTTATATTGAATCATGCTGTCATAGCTTTGCTCTTCGGGATTCATCACCATAATCGGTAATGTTATTCCCGCCTTTCTCAACTCAATGCCTTCATCAGCATACGCCACAGCCAGGTAGTCGGCATGGTGAAACTGGAGCACGTTGGCAATTTCAAAGCTTCCACTGCCATATGAAAAAGCCTTGACCATCGCCATGAGCTTTGTTCCGGAAGGAAGTTTAGACCGGTAATAATTCAGGTTATGGACAATAGCACTCAGGTTCACTTCCATAACCGTTTCATGCGCTTTTTGTTGCAACACCTTTCCGATCTCTTCAAATCCAAAGCTACGTGCACCTTTCAGCAGAATGGTTTCATCCCGGAAAAAAGAAGGATTGTATTGGCGCAGAAACTCGGCTGTGCTGGGATAAAAGCTATACTCCATCGGAAATTTGCCGCTTTGACGGCTAATGGCCTCCCCTACTCCGATGATCCGGGTAACTCCTTTTCTCAGCAATAGCTCGGCAACTTCCGAATAGAGGCTTTCTTCGCTTTTCCCGCTTTGCAGAATATCCGAAAGAATCAGCGTTTTTTTCGGATGTTGTTTTTGCTGATTCAGAAAATCCAATGCGATACTCAAGGAGCCCAGATCGGAATTGTAACTGTCATTGATAATGGAGCAATTGTTTATTCCTTCTTTCAGCTCCAGCCGCATGGCTACGGGGCTCAGGAATTCCATCCGTGCCGCTATTTGTTCCTGTTCATATCCGAGATGCAGCATTACCGCCCAGCAGTGAATGGCATTTTCCAGACTGGCTTCATCGGTAAACGGAATCTTCAGGCGGACAAACCGATTCTGGTAAACGCCCTGAATATCGGTGTCTGTAGCAGTCCGGTTGATTTTACCGATCTGCAAGTCGGCCTTTGTCTTACGCGACCAGGTGAATACAGACAATTTTTCATACTCCTCATTTGTTTCCAGCGCTTCTTTTACGGGCAGGTAATCTTTGCAGTAGACCAGGACTTCCGCCTGGCGAAAAAGAATCAGTTTCTCTTCCACCTTCTGAGCAAGACCGGTAAAGTTTTCATCGTGCGCCTGCCCGATGTTGGTGAGCAGACCCAGTGTAGGTGAAATAATCGATTCGAGGTGCTCCATTTCACCCGGCATGGAAATGCCCGCTTCAAATATTCCAAGTTCATGGTCGGCACTCATCTGCCAAACCGAGAGTGGAACACCCACCTGAGAGTTGAAACTTTTAGGACTTCTTACAATGTTTTTATCTTCCCTCAGTAACTGATAAAGCCATTCTTTGACAATGGTTTTGCCGTTACTTCCGGTGATACCAATGACCGGGATCTGAAAATGATGACGGTGCCAGGAACTGAGCTTCTGAAGCGCGCGAAGGGTATCAGGCACAAGCAGAAAGTTGGCCTTTGGATAAAGTGCCGGATCGACAGGCAATGAAGAAACCACAAACTGCATGACTCCTTTTTCATACAGGTCGGGGATAAAGCGGTGGGCGTCATGCCGGTCACCCCTGATAGCAAAAAACAATGATGATTCCGGAGAAAGGAGCTTACGGCTGTCAATCAACAGCTGGTTGATAAAAGCTTCGCGGTTCCCATTCCCTTCCAGGCGGGCACCTATTACAACGGCGATATCGGTAATGGAATAACTCATGATTTTGTTCCGGACAATGGAAGGCGTCAGGCCTTGTTAGATTTTCATTTCGGCTGTGAAGCAATCTCTGCACAACGCTTCATAATGATCGGTCTCCCCCAGCACGACAAGGTCTTTCTGTTCCACGATGCGATGAGAGTGATTTGCCAGGTTTCCGCAACGGATACAGATCGCATGCACTTTGGTGACGTATTCGGCGGTGGCGAGCAGGGCAGGGATCGGACCAAAAGGTTTACCCAGGTAATCCATATCCAATCCGGCAACGATTACCCGTATCCCATCATTGGCGAGCTGATTGCATACATTCACCAGTTCCATGTCGAAAAACTGAGCTTCATCCACCCCTACCACATCCACTCCATGCGAGAGCAGCAGGATATTGGAAGAGGAGGGCACAGGCGTGGAGTGGATCTCGCTGGAGTCATGTGAAATAACTTTCACTGCATCATAGCGCGTATCTATGGCGGGTTTAAATATTTCTACTTTCTGACGGGCAAAATTGGCCCTTTTCAGCCGGCGTATAAGCTCTTCGGTTTTACCGGAAAACATGGAGCCGCAAATCACCTCGATCCAGCCCCGCTTTTTAGTATGATTTATTGTATTCTCGAGAAACATGAATAAAGCGGAATCTTAACTAATTAGAAGCTTTTTGAGATTGTAAAACAGGAGACAAGGTACTCATTTTAATCAGGTGTCGCAGGTAAAGCGACTGTAAACTTTTGGAACGGCTTAGATTTAGCTTTTTGACCGACTGATTTAGTCATCCCGAAAACATATCGCTACATCCTAAATTTCAATTGGCTTATTGACAAGAATTTGAATTTTAGTGGGATTTTGCGTATATTTATGAACCGCCGACTTAAAATAAATCTAAGAAAAAAACGTTGGTTAAGAGATTACGTAAAGCATTTCAATTGCTTCATTATGGAAAAAAGCGAGCTGAAGTCTGAAATTGATATTCTGATTGAAAGTATCAAAAAACAGGCTGACCGGATGAATACACAAGACAACCTTTCTGCTGTTGAGCTGGAAGTGTTGCATCACAAAATTCAAAAGCTCTACGAAAAATCGATTTTGATACATCACCTTCCTTCCGAACAGAGCAAGGTAACTTCAGAAATACCACGAACAATTGCACCTCCGGAAGTTAAAAAAGAGGAACCTCTTCAAGCTCCTGTTCCAGCTGCTGCTGCACCTGAAAGAGAATTGCTTCAAACACCGGAACCAATCGCCGCAAAGCCGGCATCTGCTGCAGATCTTTTCGGAGGCTCTTTACAACCGGAAGTGAAACCCTTTGGAAAACCCAAAACCGAGAAAGAGGCGAAGAGCATCGGAGGACTCCGCAAGCCCATCCTGGATTTGCAGAAGAGTATCAGCATCAACGACAAGTTTCGTTTCATCAACGAATTGTTCGAAGGCAATTCCACCGAGTTTAATGTCGCACTCAATCAGATAAACAGCTGTCCCGCATTTGAGGAGGCCGACCGTTATGTTTCCAACGTAAAAAGGATCTACCAATGGAAAGATGATAGCGAAGCGGTTTCCATCTTCCTCGATTTGGTGGAACGCAGATTTTTATGAACCGTCTCTTCCGTTTCTTCTCACTTTCTGTTTCGCTTTCCGTTTCTTTTAATTTATATTCTCAGAATCACGGGGAAGTATATCAGTATGCCCGGCAGATTGTAGACACGCTGGCCTCTCCTTCCATGCACGGGAGGGGTTATGTGAAAGATGGGGATAAAATTGCGGCGAATTATATGGAAGGTCAGTTCCAATCATGGGGATTGAAGTCCTTCACGCCCCATTACCGGCAGGAGTTTCATTTAAATGTCAATACCTTCCCTGGAGAAGGTGGTAAAATCGGATACCGGGGTACAGATCAATACTTCGAAGAAGGGCAAACCGTACTGACCGGCTGCAACTCCCCTCCAACACCTTATACACTTAGTAAAATTGCTTGGTTTGACAGTGCTACGCTTCACTCTCCAAAAAATCTGAAACGATTTTACAAAACCGATTTCCACGACAAGGTTCTTGTCATCGACCCCAAAGGGATAACCGCAAAGGAAGACCTGAAAAGGATGGAAGGGATGAAAGAAAATCCGGTTCATGCTCACGCTGTTGTTTTTTTTAACAACAAGAGGCTGATGTGGGATGTTGCTCAGGACACTGCATCTTTCCCCTCTTTTGAACTTTTGATCAAGGATAGCGATCATGATCAGCTTAAAAACCAATTCAAGGAAGCGGGTCATTTTTATTATGCAGTGGAAAGCAAATTGATTTCCAACTATCCGACTCAAAACCTGGTAGGCTATATTCCCGGGTCCGTGTATCCTGATTCTTTTCTGGTGTTTTCGGCTCATTACGATCACCTGGGGCATCTGGGACAGGAAGTTTATTTTCCCGGTGCAAATGATAACGCGAGTGGATGCGCCATGCTCTTGAATCTGGCCAAATACTTTTCCATGCCCGAACACAAACCGGCCTGCTCCATTGCTTTCATCGCTTTTGGTGCGGAAGAAGCCGGGCTCGTCGGCTCCAAATACTTTACCGAACATCCGCTTTTTCCTTTAACCCGGATCAAATTCCTTGTCAACCTCGACATCATGGGAACAGGAGACGAAGGGGTTACCGTAGTCAATGGCTCAATTTACCCGGAAGCATTCAAACTATTAACAGGGATTAACGACCGTCAGCATTACCTGTCCCAGGTAAAAATAAGGGGTAAGGCAGCCAACAGCGACCACTATTATTTCTCTGAAAAAGGCGTTCCTGCCCTCTTTATTTATACGATGGGGGGAATCAAAGCCTATCACGACATCTACGACAAAGCCCAGACCCTGCCGCTCACCAAATTCGAAGATGTATTCCACCTGCTAGTCGATTTTGAAGGTTTGCTGGAAAAGCCTCACTAAGCGATTGATTTATACCTTTGTGTTGTGAGTAAACTATACCTTGTCCCAACCCCTATCGGCAACCTCGAAGATATCACCCTTCGTGCCATCCGTATTTTGAAGGAAGTAGATCTGGTACTGGCTGAGGATACCCGCAAAACATCCTTTCTCTTAAAGCATCTGGGCATCGAAAAGAAATTGTTTTCCCACCATGCCCACAACGAACACAAAACCATTCAGCTCATTGCCGAACGCATTGCCGCAGGCGAAACCATTGCATTGGTAACCGATGCTGGCACCCCTGGCATTTCAGATCCAGGATTCCTGTTAGTACGGGCATGTGTGAATGCCGGAATAGAAGTGGAGTGTTTGCCTGGCCCTACAGCATTTGTTCCTGCACTGGTAAACTCGGGCCTGCCTTGTGACGCATTCGTGTTTGAGGGATTCCTTCCTCAGAAAAAGGGAAGACAGACCCGCTTGTTGCGTTTGAAGGAGGAAGACCGTACGATGGTATTCTATGAATCGCCTTTCCGTCTGATAAAAGCCCTGGAAGAATTTGCATTGCATTTTGGAAAAGACCGGCGTGCAAGTGTTTCCCGGGAACTAACCAAACTTTTTGAAGAAACCCAGCGAGGCACATTGGAAGAGCTGCTGCTGCATTTCAAAGACAAAACCATCAAAGGAGAAATCGTCATTGTGGTGGAAGGCGCACCTGAAATCTGATTCTTCAACCCATTTATATATTTTATGAAAGCCATCACACTTGTACGCACCGGAGATGCTTCCAAAGCATTTGAAATACGGGATACCACCAAGCCCGTTCCGGAAGCCGGTCAACTGCTTATTAAAGTAGAAGCCTTCGGACTGAATTTTGCCGATGTCATTGCCCGTCACGGGAAATACAAAGATGCGCCTCCCTTGCCTGCCATATTGGGATATGAAGTGGTTGGAAGAATAGAAAGCCTGGGGCAGGGTGTAACGCATTTACAAGTAGGACAGCGAGTGACGGCCTTTACCCGTTTCGGTGGGTATGCAGAATATGCAGTGACTGATGCACGGGCTGCTGCGCGGATACCCGACGACATGGACGCAGGCGTGGCCCTGGCCCTGGCTACCCAGTATTGTACAGCCTGGTTTTGTGTGGAAGAGATGCTCCACCTCCACCCTGGCGATCAGGTGCTCATACATGCCGCAGCCGGAGGAGTAGGTACTGCGCTCACTCAGCTTTGCAAAAGAAGGGGCTGCGTCATTTTCGGAACCGGAGGGTCGGAAGAAAAGCTCGCCTATATCCGCAGCAACGGAGCCCAGCATGCCATCAATTACACCACCACCGATTTTGTAACGGAGATAAAGAAAATAAGCAAACGCCCCATCGATGTGGTGTTTGACTCAGCAGGAGGAAAGACATTCCGTAAAGGAAAGTCTCTGCTTGGTGCCGGAGGAAGAATTATCGGATACGGCGCAGCCGAACAGCTGGAAAAGAAAACCATTTTCGGCACCCTGGGACTGCTGTTTGATTTTGGATTTACCAACCCGGTATTCCTGCTGATGGCATCCAAATCCATCCTGGGTGTAAACATGCTGCGCGTTTCTGACCAGCGTCCGGATGTCTTGCAGCGCTGCCTGCAGCAAGTGGTCGCACTGGCTACGGTAAAAGAAATTCAACCCCATGTAGGAGGACGTTTTCAGGCCAGCCAGATCGGCGAAGCACACGCCTTTCTCGAATCCAGGAAGTCAACCGGTAAAATCATGGTGAGCTGGTAACACCGGCACTCCGACTGGACAGAACCACCTTAAATTGTAAATTTCTTTCAAAACAGTTTATTAATTTTGCATGTCTTTAATTAAACTTAATCCGATGAAAAAGCTGCTCTGCCTGTTGTTACTGGCTTCTTCCATTGCAGGAAAAAGTCAAAATGCAAATGTTTCCAGCCCCGACACCAATCAAACGGATGCCTCCAAACACAAACAAGGTATCTGGGCCGAAGGAAGTAATGGGCTCACCTGGTATGGAAAATATACAGACGATAAAAAAGAGGGTACCTGGATAGCCTATTATTTAGGATGGCTTCCGGCCAAAGTGGAAAGCTGGAAAAACGGAAAAAAGAATGGCGTGTGCTTGTCTTTCGAACGGGCCGGCACCTTTATTCAGGAGGATAATTACAGAGACGATCAGCTGGAAGGGGTGTCCCGCTCTTTTTACGGAGGAGGCCGCATGAAAGCCGAGATCTATTACAAGCAAGGCAAGCTGAATGGAAACCGGAAACTCTTCACTCCTGACGGAAAGATGCAGGAAGAGGGTAACTTCGTATCGGACCTGAAGGACGGAGTATATAAGTGGTACTATTCGGATGGCAAGATAAATACTGAATCAACCTATAAAAACGGGGTTCTGGAAGGCAAGCAGGTTACTTATTCTCTTTCCGGAAAAGTAGAATCGGAAGTGAGCTATGTAAACAATCTACGGGAAGGACCTTACAAAGAATACGATGATGCCGGAAAGATCAAAACAGAAGGTACCTTTGTACACGACCTGGAAGAAGGCACCTGGAAACAATACGACGAAAACGGCAAGGTGCATCCGGTAAAATATAAAAACGGGAAAGCCGTCATCAAATGAATAAATCAACCAATAGCCTCCTGATTATCGCCGGACTGATCGTTTTATCTGTTGGCATCTATTATGCTACTCACCGGCATCCGGTTAAAACACTGCCTTATTTCGGGGATCGGGTTGCGAAGGCCCCGGGAGATACGACTTTTCATACGGTGGCCGACTTTCACTTGTTAGATCAGCGGGGCAGGACAATCACCCAACAGAATCTGGCCGGTAAAATATATGTAGCCGACTACTTTTTTGCGAATTGCAAAACAATCTGTCCTAAGATGAGCACACAGTTGGAACGGGTTCAGGCACGGTTCAGGCAAGAGCCGTCGTTCATGATTCTTTCTCATACGGTAGATCCGCTACGCGATACAGTAGCTGCGATGGCCCGTTATGCATCCATTCACGGCGCCGACTCCAGCAAATGGCTGTTTCTGACAGGGGACAAAAAGCAACTCTATGACCTGGCCCGACATGCTTACCTGGCTGTGGCTACCGAAGGCAACGGTGGTCCGGAAGATTTTGTGCATACAGACCAGTTCGCCCTGGTTGACAAAGAGAAACATCTCCGTGGTTTTTACGATGGGACCGATTCCCTCGAAGTGAACCGACTGATGATGGATATTGAACAGTTGTTGGCTAGCTACAAGTAGTTCGTTGCCTGCTCAGGTGTTTATAAACGGTATTTCACACCCCCCCGTTAACAACTCCTGTATACGCAAGCCCGTTGCATTGATTTTCTACCGATTTTAGTGTCAAATTCTTACCGTGTCAGATAAATACACCCAAAGACGGCTTCAGTCCAGTTCATTGACCACTGTCATCAGTATCTCTCTCGTTTTGTTCATGCTGGGTCTGCTGGGCATGCTGGTGTTGAGTGCAAAAAAAATCTCTGATCATGTCAAGGAAAACATACGGGTATCTGTGTACCTGAGTGGTGATGCCAAAGAAAGTGATATCCGTGCGCTCCAGCAATCGCTGGATGCCACCACCTATGTGAAATCCAGTATCTACACCTCTGCCAAAGAAGCTGCGGCTCATTTTCAAAAAGAGCTGGGAGAAGACTTTGTCAATTCTATAGGCTATAACCCGCTGCCCTCCTCTATCGACCTGTTCCTGAAAGCACCCTATGCCAACAACGACAGCATTTCGTGGATACGCAAAGAATTGCTGGCCAAGAAACCCCTGGTAGAGAGTGTAGAATATACCGAGTCGCATGTAAATATGATCAACGCCAACCTGGGGAAAATCAGTCTGGTATTTCTGGGATTCGTGGGGTTACTCCTGCTCATTGCCATAGCACTCATCAACAATACGATACGCCTGGCAATTTATTCTAAACGTTTCCTGATACGAACCATGCAGCTGGTAGGAGCCACACAGGGTTTTATACGTAAGCCCTTCCTGCTTACCGGCATCATACAAGGTATTTATGGGGCCCTCATTGCCCTGGTTATGCTCCTGGGTATCTTCTACTTACTTGAGAAACAGTACCCCGAAGAGGTAGGATCCCTGCTGGACATTAATTTATTGGGGATCATGTCCAGCGCATTGGTATTTTTAGGAATTTTGATCGGATTAATCTGTACCTGGTTCGCCGTAAGAAAATACCTCCGGATAAGAACTAACGAATTGTATTATTAACTTTGATCCCATGAACAAAGAAAAGAAAGAAGGGTTTGCATTCGGCAAAGAGAATTACACCTACCTGATTGTAGGCGTACTGGTTATCGTTTTAGGCTTTATCCTCATGTCAGGTGGAGGCTCAGATGATCCTTCTAAATTCAATCCGGAGATATTCAGCACTCGCCGCATTACCGTGGCCCCTATTCTTATTCTTGCCGGTTACCTCATCGTTCTGCTTGGAATCATGAAGAAACCAAAGGCTGAAGCAGGTCAGGAATAATCCCTGCTTCTTACTATCCGACTCACTCACCAATTGCTTTCTAGCTGTCTATGAACATATTACAGTCAGTCATCCTGGCCATCGTGGAAGGA
>Ga0206918_1117_pt1 | contig 17827 bp, 16 predicted proteins | sample Alteio_BWOrgHeat_69_FD_152950 | JGI IMG/M metagenome (GOLD analysis project Ga0206918, IMG submission 152950) | Enriched cells from forest soil in Barre Woods Harvard Forest LTER site, Petersham, Massachusetts, United States -... | ecosystem: Environmental > Terrestrial > Soil > Temperate forest >... | reverse complement strand
CCGTAGATAGAGCCCGCACCAAAACGCTCATCAAACTTTCCAAGCTCTTCAAACACCGTGCGCTTGATTACGAAATTGGATCCCATCAACAATTTCGTATTCATGAACCATTTCATGTCGCCACCCAACGCGTGTCGTTCAGAGTAATAATCTTGGGTGTCGATTCTTTTGATGCTTCCGGCGAATATCTCCACTTCGGGATATTCTTCAATGCATTTTAGCAACCTAGCGATATAGCCCTTCTCCAGATATCCGTCGTCATCGCAGAATACTAACCAATCGGTATCAACCGCGTAGTCCGCGTAATTTCTGGCCATCGAAACAGCGGGCACTGGATGGTGAACATGCTTTAGCCGGGGATTAGCGCTAATCTCGTCGGAAAACTTCAACACGTGGACGTTCTGATCGATTAAAATCACACTGACGGATTCGTTTTGAGAAATTGATGACTGTACACTCTTACTTACCAGCTCCAGAGGTCTACGGATGGTGTTGGTGATAATCGTCAGCTTGATCATTCCTCAGCTGACCTTCGATTTTTGAAGAAAAGATTCGTAAGCCTTCTTCAGGCCTTCATCCAGTGACGTTTTTGATTTCCAACCCAATTGTTGGATCTTGGAGCTGTCCATCACCTTCCTAGGCGTTCCGTCCGGTTTGCTCGCATCAAACTGCACACTGCCAGAAAATCCCACTGTCTTTGCAATTAACTGAGCCAAATTCTGAATGGTCACTTCTTGACCAGAACCAACATTTAAAAATTGGGCGCCCTGATAACTTCCAAGCAAGAACACACAAGCCTCAGCCAAATCATCTACATATAGAAACTCACGAAGTGGGGTTCCCGTTCCCCAAACCTTCACCACCGGAGCATTGTTAATCTTCGCCTCATGAAATCTGCGAATGAGACCAGGTATCACGTGAGAATGGTCTGGATGGTAGTTGTCTTCCGGCCCGTAAAGATTCGATGGCATCGCCGAAATGAATTTTTTACCGTGTTGACGGTTGTAATATTCGGTAAGTTTGAGTCCCGCAATTTTCGCGATCGCATAGGCCTCATTGGTGGGCTCAAGTGCACCTGTGAGGAGACTCTCTTCTTGTAGAGGTTGAGCCGCAAATTTTGGATAAATGCACGAGCTTCCCAAAAACAGAAGCTTTTCTACACCAGCGGTCGCCGCGGCATGAATGACATTAGAAGCGATCATCAGATTTTGATAAAGAAATTCTGTCGGCTGTTCCGAATTTGCAAGAATTCCACCGACCTTCGCCGCAGCTAGCACTACGGAAGCCGGACGCTCTTCTTTAAAAAATTGTTCCACTTTGGTCTGTTGAGAAAGATCCAATTCCTGGCTCGAACGAAAAACAATATTCTGATACCCCTGCTTGCGGAGTTCACGAATGATCGCGGAACCAACCATTCCTCGGTGACCCGCCACATAGATTTTTTCGCTTTGATTCATACTAGATTAGATTTAACCATGTGTGGCCAATTAAGTAAAACGCATCGTTACATCACGGTCTTCAAACACGGCAGATCCCATATTTGCGCTTGAGACGACTGATAAAGAAGACATTTGATGTTCCAGTTTTTTACACTGTCTGCCATCAATTGCTTCGTACTGGACTTGCTGGCCCAATACTGCATGTCATTAGCCATATAGAGAATATCATTATCAGCATGTCGAAGCTCTTCTTCAAATACCGGCGTCTCCATGGTTTCAAGCTTTCGGCTCCATTCAATATTTTGAGTCACGTCCGTCAACTGGCGATCAACGATGTAGAAAATGTGGACATCACCCACCAACAAAATCGTTTTTTTCGGATCCAAATTCTCGCGGATCCATAATTTTCCGTCGCCTCCTGTAAGATGAGGGAGTCGTTCTTTTAAATTCGCAAATTTTTTCGACCCGATTTGAAAAATAGAAAAAATCGTCACGTTGGAGGTCGCGAGGAAAAAAATCGACAGCACCACCAAAATTGATTTTTTGTAATCAAAGTTCATTTTGAATTTCAAACTCTCAATAAAATAGAACAAAAAATATCCAGAACTGGCTGCCATGAGCATCAGATTACAGTTTTGGTATCGAATCTCAGTCGACGGTCTGAACACAAGTATAAAAACCATCGTTGCTAAAAATACGACACCAACCGTTTTTGCATAATCCTTCAGCTGCTTCCGAAACAAAAAGAATCCGAGTAACAAAATGATCGATATGGGGATCTCAATCACGAATTCTGCTAGATAGACTTTCAAGCCCTCGAAAGTAATCGCGCTGGTTCCAGCACGATTTGCGCCAGGCGCGAGAGTCATGCTCATGAAATTATTTTTAAAAACATTATTGAGCCAAGGGAAAAATGGATTGGTGGTCTCCAGGAAGTTACGAACCAAAATTGGTGAAACACTCAGTAGCACTCCCCCTGCATAAATAAGTGCATTCAAAAAAGGCCCGTTGAGAAGGAGAAATATGCCGAGTGCCAATCCCATCGAAAAAACGGTGAGCTTACCGATTACTGCCGCTCCTGCGATACATCCAAAACAAAAAGCGGATCTCCTATTTTTGTTCATATCGAAGAGCACCAAAACCGCTGCAGCGACTCCCCAAAAGGCAACGCCAAAATCATGCTTCGCCAAATTTGCAGTCCAACGGATCGACGGCACCTGCAAAGCCAATACAATAAAAATCGGATACCAAGTTTTAGAAAGCGGGAATTTTTTGGACAATTGAAGGCAGAACGCATTCAGTCCCAACACTAAACCGAAAGTTCCAATGCCGCCCACACACCATTGGCTAAACACCTGAGAAACATCTAATCCCCTGCCGCCCTCCAGGCCGAGAAGCGCAGTACCCCAGGCGTATAGACTTTCCCAACTCGTGACCATGAAAAAAACGGGGGCTTTTAACCAAGCATGAAAATTTCCATCCTCAGCCCAAACTCTCGGGGCCGGCAGATAGGTTAAGTAGGAATCTCCGTGTTGGTTGAACTGCAAGGCTTCCAAAATTTTCAAAAATACGACTAATAAAGGAATGCAAAAGAGAATTTTGCTTCTCCATTTACGATTTGAATCTTCAAAATCCTTAAACCAATGATGAAGATGAACCATGGATCCGCCGAGGAAGACTCCCAGAGAGAGATAGGCCCAAAGTAAAATCCGATAATGAACGGAGAAGACGCCTAGATAGGTAAGAATGTAAGTGGAAAAAAACAGGAATACGGTGCCGAATGACAAATCAAATAAACTCTTCTCTGTTTCAAATTCGAATTTCAAGGTCAGCTTGTTTCGGAACCAAGCGCCCCAAGAGAGGGCACCAAACGCGAATAGAATAAAAATAAAAAAAGCGGGAATAAAGTTCCAATAGGCAACATTGAGCTCGGGTGTTGGCGACCTCTTCGTGATTTCAGAAAGGATCAGTGCCGACACAAAAAAAATTACTGATTTCATAGATTTAATATATATTTATTCTAAAGTAGAAGCACATGAAAAACACCAACTCTTTCGATCTATTAAGACTTGTTGCGGCAGTCCTGGTGGTCATCAGCCACCAATTTGCGCTTCTCGGAAAAGCCGAGCCTCATGTTTTCGGAAACACCACCTTGGGATTCTTTGGTGTCATTATTTTCTTTGTATTGAGCGGTTGGTTGATTTCTCAGAGCTGGGTCCGCGATCCTGAACCACGGAGATTTTTGCTCAAACGCTGCCTTCGCATCTTCCCAGCACTCTTGGTAATCGTTTTGTTTACCGTGTTGGTGATCGGACCAATCACCACAAGCCTGTCCTTTTCAGAATATCTAAAAGAACCGTTAACCTGGAACTATTTGCGGACCGCACTTCTGAATGTCCAACACTACTTACCAGGAGTATTTGAAAACCTTCCCTACCGCGGCGTCGTGAACGGCTCCTTATGGACTCTGCCTATTGAATTTGTAATGTATCTCACGGTCCTCGGTGCGGGTATCATAGGCTTGTTCGACAAAAAATACTTGGCTGCAACACTTCTTCCACTAGCGGGTCTGGTAGTGTTTTTTATTGCTAAGGACAACTACGTGCTCACGCTCGGAGCTGAGTGCGCCTATGTATTTTGGTTTGGGGTCAACTTTGGATTTTGGACTAAGTCGGATCAAAAACAGAGAACCATTCAATACTGTTTCACACTCATGAGTTTGGTAATTTTGTTGCTCCAAAAGGAATCTTTCTTGTTCTCGGTAAATATTTTCGTCGCATTCGGATTAATTGTGGCTGCGAATGAGTTTTCCATTTGTGCCAACTTGGTCAAAAAATTTGGCGATTGTTCTTATGGCATTTACATCTATTCCTTTCTCCTTCAGCAAACTCTCCTCACTTACCTGCTGAAATATCAATTTAGTTTTGAAATTTACTTGGGGATTTCTTTATTTTTTATTCTTATTTTTTCGTGGATTTCTTGGCATTTGATCGAGAAAAAAGCACTTAAATTTAAACCCAAAAGAGCGATGCGTCCCGTTTAGAACTTTAGGGAGAGCGACGTCGGTCCTCATATTTCGACCAAATTCCGAATTGGGTCTCCACTACTTCCGAAACATAATAAGGCTCACATGGAACGGGGAGTCTCCAACATTCGTTTTCATCAGGCACATAAACACTCTGATTTAAAACGTTTTTCATCACTTTGTATTTTGGAGATGGCTCAATCAGCGTGTTCATACCTAAATCGGGAGCGCGTCGGACTTGTGCGAATGCCGACACGACCACAATCGCAACCATCACCCTCACAAACCATTTTTCTAAAAACAACAACTTTGGATTTTCAAAAACCCACCGAAGCAAGGTGCCAGCTAAAATTCCAAAAACAGTGACGAAATAGCCGTAACCAAATCGAATGTCTGGCGCGGAAAAGAACCAATACGCCATGCCAACCAGGGCAATCAACAGTGCAGCGAGATCAAGCTTTGGAACTCTCGTTTTGAACACTAGTTTTAAAAAAACAAATAGAATGGAAATCCATTGCGTGCAAAAAAAGATCTGATTTGGACTGTTGGCGCTCCACCAATGTGGTACCCAGTTCCAAGTGTGGAGGACCAAATCCGCAGGACCATCGGGCCATCGCGCCCAACGAATCACCCAAGAGTAGGTCCCAAGCACATCCTCTTTTCGGATTCCCCAGGAAACCGGTGCACAGGTAGCCTGTGCTGGAAACACCAGACAACCGCTGACCAAAAACGATTTTAGTAAAGACAACAGCCCGGCGGAGACGACCAATCCGAGCATGAAGAGCGGTAAGGGTTTTCCAATTTGCCGCCGTGATCGATCAATCGCGAGCAACATGACCAATACCAGAGGAGCACCATTGAGTTTGGTCAAAATCGCGAGTCCGCCGAGAATAATTGCCGGTCGAACCCATTCCGTGAGCGCTTCTTTTCGTTCTAGAAAATACGGAATCACCCAAATTGCAAAAATCATCCCAGCAAAATCTGCGTTGGGAGATTTTTGTCCGCCACTGAAGTACCAAAGATCAAGCAAGGAAAAGTATGCAAATACGGCAACCGCAAAATAGTGTGCGAGGTCTTTCTTATTGTAAATCCATCGACAGAAATCGACGGAAGCAAATCCTACCAAAACAATATTCATACAATAAACTGACAAAGGAAGGATGTTACCCGCATTCACCCCACCACAAACAGAAAATAAAAAATTCCAAACCCCAAATCGCGTATGAACATTTCCCAATCCGATCGGCAATGCAGAGATCTCCATCCAGTGAATGATGGGAATGTGGTAAAGACCAGTATCCGAATTCATGACCCTTCGGAGCCCTAACAACCAAAAAACTGCGATGCTGATCAATAAAACAACAATGTCTTTTTTTACGAAAATATCGGGAGTTTTTTTTCTCAGCTGGACCCACCCCAACACCGACACCAAACAAAGAAAGACAAAGTAATAATCGTTAAGTGGAACAAAGAAATTAAATAGGAGGGAAAGTGTCCCAACGCCTAAAATTCCGACCGCACCCAATATCCCTAAACTGAGTGAACGAAACGCATCTTGATCCACTAACAGTGCGCAACCGCCTATTCCCATCGACAGAGCTGCACAAAATAGGGTGGTCATTAAAAACTGCAGTTGAAGTACGATCGCGGTAATCATGTATCTTTCATAATTTTCTGATAAGCTAGATCCAGTTTGATACAGTTAACCACATGAAACCAATCAATATCAATCCAGTTACGTTAATATTGTTACTGCTCTCCGGATTGATGATCTATTTGCAGACGTCGGTTTTCATTTCAGACAACTCTATTGGGCACAACGCGGTCTCGAACCTGCTTCCGGCACTTGCCCCATTTCATCAGCTAGGTGTTCCCTACCGGGATTATTGGGACATTTATCCACCAGGAATTTATATTTTTTGGAGCCTGATCGGGTTGTTATTCGGAAAGAATCTCGCTCTCTACAAACTACTGCATATGTTCTTATGTGGTAGTTTTATCGGAGTCGTTTTTAGCACGTTTAAAAAAACAAACTTCTCCGGACAATTAAAGGACTCTTGGCCCGTAGCACTTTTGTTTCTCGTTTTTATGGGTTCAACGCTAACCCATCCACAGCTCCTTCAAAATGTCCTAATCGCAAGTCTCGTTTCGGTTCTGGGGATCAGGATTCTCTTATCGAATACCGCAACCTGGATTCAATACGGGCTCGCGGGTTTCTTATTATTATTTTCAGGGATGATCAAAGACCCTTTCATATTTGGATTTTTGGTACCAATTACCTTAGCTCTTGCCAACAAAAACTGGAAGCAACTCTCGTGGACGCTTGCCGGAGGATTACTCGCCCTGGCGGTCAATTTCTGCTTTCTCGAGCACTTCAACATCTTGGGTAATTATCTCGAGATTTTGAATTTTAAACGCTCCCTTACCCCCACACATCTTGCTCTTTTATATCTATCTCCCAACCGATACTTAGGTTATATGGCCGATCTTTTTTCATATCTATTTTTTGCATGGCCTCTGCTCATTTCACTAATTATTGCGGGCATCGTAGCCTCGACACTTACCAAAAAACCTGAATTAAAATTTACGAAAAACGAAAAGATTTCAGTCTTATTCTTTTTTTTCACCTTCATTGGCTTTGATCTCCAACATCGAAGCTGGGGCCCGTACACGCTTCAAATGCTGGCGCCCCTATGCCTTATCCTCAACGCGATGTACGGTATTTTTGCACGACGTTTTGGCAAGAGAATCTTGTTCGGGGCCGTGATCTTTTGCCTGATTCCGGCGATACCAGTCATTCAGCACATCCCGATCAACACGGTCGTGTCGCCCTCAAAATTTTTAGAAGAAATTGAAAAACCTTGGGCAACACCGACACAATTCCCTGGTGAAATTGCCGCAATCCTAAAAACAGACCCGAGAATTCTTCACCTCTACGGTTGGGGCTCTCCCCTATTCTATTTCGTAAACGATCTCAAACCATTCAACCGCTTTTTTATCGTTCACCCAAATATCATGGCCGATGCTCAACAGGCAGAGTGGATCGAATCATTTAAAAATGAACTCCCAAAAGTGGTGATTTACGGTGATGGGCCCGGTGCTGATATGGACGTTCAAAGATTTGAAGCCGGCACTATTCAACTCGGTCGAATACTCAAAGAGTGCTACCACTCGGTAGAAGGCTATTTTGTACTCAATCACCCAAGGTGTGAAGGATTCGATAAACATCCGGAAAAATACATCGCTTCAAAATATTTGAGGCGAACTAATCCACTTTAACTACGAATACGAGAGACTGACCAAAGGGAAGCCTCAACACTCTGGTGAGAAACCAATCAATGGGCTTCCACAGCGGAATAATATATTCCAAGACTTTGATCGAAATGGCTCCAATCGATTTTTTTTTGAAAACCTTCCCTTGAATGATCCACGCCGGCAAGGTCAGGACATTGAAATAATGCGTTTCAAGCTTTAGCTTCGGATCGATTCTTTTGAAAATCGACTCCACCATGCCGGCATCATAGCGCCTAAAATGAAGAAAGATTCGATCTAAAGACCCAAATGCAAAATTAAGTGCGGGCGCAAATACGACCAGTGATTTATCACCGACGGCTTTACTCTCTTTCAAAACTCGAATCTGATCTTGAAATGACTGAAAATCATTCTCAATGTGTTCCATCACATTAAAACTGACGATGGTATCCACATTGAATTGTTTTACCTGATCGGCCATAGATTTAGACAAATCCATCTGAATAATTTTCGTTTTTTCATTTTTCAGGGACGGTAGTTCCTGGAGATGCTGAATGAAATGCTGTTCAACCTCACTCAAAACCAATAGCTCGTTTACTGGTAGCCAAACCGAAAGATTTCCAATCCCAGACCCTAGCTCTAAAATGCGTTTACCCAAGTATGGTTTTACGGATTCGAACATCCATTTTTGATAGTTTTTTGCATGAGAAAGTGAGTCTAACTCGTACTGGGTTTGCATTACTTTAATCTTGCTAAATTATTGAAATTTGGCAAGATAAACTGCATGAAGTTGAGTCTAGTGGTCCCCGTCTACAACGAAGCACACCATCTTGAAAAAGTGATCGCCCATCTTTTTTCGATCCCGCTACCACTCGAGTCTGAGTGGATCTTCATCGACGACAAAAGTTCGGATCGAAGCCTCGAAATATTGAATAAACTTTCAAGTCAATACCACTTCAAAGTCCTGGCACAAGAAACAAACCAGGGCAAAGGCGCCGCCGTCATTCGCGGGATCCAGATGGCGACTGGCGAACTCATCATGATTCAAGACGCGGATTTCGAATATCACCCGAAAGATATTCCTGCTTTGATTCAACCTTTGATCGATAACGATGCCGATGTGGTGTTCGGAAGCAGATTCAAAAAGAACGCAGTTCAAGTTCACCGCACCTATCATTATTTTGTGAACCGCTTTCTCACCCTGATGAGCAATCTTTTTTCAGGCCTCTATCTCACCGACATGGAAACTTGCTATAAGGTGTTTCGCTCGGAAATTCTTCAATCGATGAACCTAACATCTAAACGTTTTGGGATTGAAGTGGAACTCACCGCATACCTCGGGAAAATTAAGGCCAGAATTTTTGAACTACCGATCAATTATTTTCCCCGGACCGTTCTCCAAGGGAAGAAAATTAATTGGAAAGACGGCGTAGCGGCTCTCAAGCATCTCATTTATTTCAATTTTTTTGTGGATCAAAAAAAGGCATTCAAAGCTACCTTGCCTACCCGCTATTTAGGATGAACACGCCACATGCGTGAAATTTTAAAAAACAACCTCGTTTGGATTGCGGCCCTCGGATACGCGGTTGATTTGTTCGATCTCGTGCTTTACGGAGTAGTGAGAGTCAGTAGCCTCAAAGCAATTCATGTCGCCGATGCGGATATTTTTCGGGTCGGGACAATGCTCCTCAACTATCAAATGGCAGGAATGCTCGTTGGTGGCTTCGTTTGGGGTGCGATCGGTGATAAAATCGGAAGAAGAGGCGCTCTTTTCGGCTCCATTCTCCTCTACTCACTTGCCACGTTTGGAAATGCGTTCGTGACCGATGTGAATTCATATGCGGTATTGAGATTTTTGGCCGGCTTCGGTCTTGCCGGAGAATTGGGTGCAGCTCTGACCTTAGTGACTGAATCTCTTCCGCAAGCCACTCGTGGCCTTGGAGCAGCACTCATCACAGCGGTGGGATATTCGGGTGCCGCCCTCTCGTCTTACCTCACGCAAAAAATCGAATGGCAACATGCTTATGAACTTGGCGGCATTCTCGGAATGTTTTTGCTGATCGCCCGATTGAATATTCAAGAATCAGCGGTGTTTCTCGCGAGCAAAAAAAGTAAATCTGAAAACAAATGGGGGTCCTGGAAACAAATTCTTTTCAACAGGCGCCGATTTGGAATTTTTTTCTGCGGACTCATCGTGGGAATTCCCATCTGGTACGTTGCCGGCATCCTGTCTTATTTTGCACCTGAAATCGCCTCCGGTTTTCGCATCACTGGAGTGACCGCTGGAACCACGATCATGGTGGGATACATCGGGGCACTTTTCGGAAACGTGACCTGCGCATTTCTGAGTCAGTATTTGAAGTCGAGAAAGAAAGCACTCATCACGTTCTTATGCATGAGCGCAACCGCCGTGATTGCGAGCACCTTCATTCTCTACGATAAGAACTCGACCTGGTATTACGCCACTCGGATGCTGATCGGATTCGGAAACGGATTCTTTATCATCCTCCTCACCTGGATGGCCGAAGCATTCGGAACCAATCTTCGCTCGACCGTGACCACGAATGTTTCCAACATCGTGCGCGCCTCGGTGATTCCGCTCACTCTGGTGTTTGAGGCACTTCGGCCTTCCTTCGGCTTTGTGAATGGGTCTCTCTATATCGGAGTGGTTTGTTTTGCAGCCGCCCTAATTGCCGCCCTTTTCATCCCCGAAACCTTCCATCGTGAGCTCGATTATCTTGAAAATTAGGCAAACTCTTATAATTTCAATAACTTAAATAATAACTTTCCCCTTGCGCCCTGAGCCAGAATCGCATAAAACTCTCCTTCCAAGAAATTCGGGGGGATTTATGGTTCAAAAACTGGGGATATCGATCATGGGTTTTTTGCTCGCGATGACATTACTTTCGACCAGCTCACTTGCTGCGATAGATCCGCTCAACTTACGTTGTGCGCGCCAGGACCGCGAGGGCGACCGCATTTACCTGAGTGAAATACACTTTGCGAAGGCCGGTACCACCACCATCTCCAATCGTCGAGCAAGACCAAAACGTTCGATTGAAGACGCGGATGATAGCATTGAAGGAGAAGTGCTCAGTTACGCTCTCACGAACGAAACCAAGCAGTTCATTTCCGGATACAGCCTCTATTCAATTTCATTTAACGACAATGCGATCAGCGGACTAACCGGTGATCCGAACACGCGCACCGACGGAAGCTTTACTCTCACTCGTGAGAATCAGAAAAATAGTGGTCTCTGGAAATTTGTCTATACGGGCATCGGTGAAACACCGATCACCGCTGAGTTCAAATGTGTTTACGGTGAAGAACCACCTGCCGGAGTAAATCCACCGCCGACTGCGGGCTACTCTGACCGTCCACACCATTACTAGTTAATCACCGAAACAAGCCTTAAGCGCCGTCGCCTTCCGACATGCCTTCGCGGTAGTCGGCTGCAATTGCTGCCTTAAAGTACTCTTGTTTCATGATCGCGATATTTTGAATCGAAATCTTTTTCGGACAAGCCGCCTCGCACTCTTGAAGATTTGAGCAACTTCCAAATCCTTCTTTGTCCATTTGTCCCACCATACGAATCGCACGAGAAGCACGCTCCGGGTGTCCTTGAGGAAGCAGTGCAAGCTGGGTGATCTTCGCTGAAGTGAAAAGAGAAGCAGAAGCATTCGGACATGCCGCCACACAGGCTCCGCAACCGATACAAGCAGCCGCATCCATTGCACGCTCAGCGAGGTCTTTTGGAATCAAAATCGCATTTGCATCCGCATGAGGACCCGTCTTCGCTCCGGTGTATCCGCCCGCCATCATGATTCGATCGAAGGCGCGACGATCCGTTACCAAATCACGCACCACTGGAAATGCTTTTGCACGCCAAGGTTCGATCGTGATCAGCTCACCGTCTTGAAATGACCGCATGTAGAGTTGGCAAGTCGTAGCTCCAGCCACTGGGCCGTGCGCCTGACCGCTCACCATGAGGGAGCAAGTCCCGCAAATTCCTTCTCGACAATCACTTTCAAATTCCACCGGGCGTTTACCGCTCTTCAGAATTTTTTCATTCAAAGTGTCCATCATCTCCAGGAAGGACATGTCGGTCAGTACATTGTCGAGAGAGAACTCTTCGAAACGTCCTTGGTCGGTCGCGTTTTCCTGGCGCCAGATTTTTAACTTAATATTGATCGTTTTTACGGTGTTTTTAATAGCGGTTTTAGTAGCCATGATTATTTGTAGCTCCGTACTGATGGATGAACGTTTTCAAAAATTAAGGGTTCTTTGTGCACAACAGGTTCGGCACTCTTACCTTTGTATTCCCATGCAGCCGCATAAGAAAAATGTTCGTCATCTCGTTTTGCTTCACCGTCTTGTTGGCTTTCCACACGGAAGTGTCCGCCACAGGATTCCGCTCTCGCCAAGGCATCACGAGCCATTAGGGCTCCGAGTCCTAAGAAGTCGCCGAGTCTTCCTGCTGTTTCGAGATTGCTGTTCAAGTTTTGATCATCGTTCAGCATCATGTTCTCATCGAAATCTTTTTGGAGAAGTTTGATTTTCTCTATCGCCGTCTTCAATCCTTGTTCACTGCGAGCCATTCCGACGTATTCCCACATCACGTTTCCGAGATCGCGGTGAATTTCCGATGGAGTTCTCTTGCCGGTTTTTCCTACCGTGATCATACGTTTGATTTCGGTGCGAACTTCGTTTTCCGCTTTCTCAAACTCTGGGTGGCTTGTTTCCACTTTTTTGAGCAGCTCTTGTGAGTGGGTACCGAGATAGTTCGTGACTGTATAAGGAAGAACGAAGTATCCGTCAGACAAGCCTTGCATGAGCGCCGAAGCACCTAAGCGATTGGCCCCGTGATCAGAAAAATTCGCTTCGCCAGCACAGAATAGACCTTGAATATTGGTCATGAGATTGTAATCAACCCATAGTCCACCCATGGTGTAGTGAACCGCCGGATAAATTCTCATCGGCGTGTGGTAAGGATTTTCATTCGTGATCTCGTGATACATATCGAAAAGATTTCCGTATTTCTCACGAACCACGTTCTCACCATCACGTTTGATCGCAGTGGCAAAATCCAAATAGACTGAAAGACCGGTCTCACCCACTCCGCGGCCTTCATCGCAGACTTCTTTTCCGTTACGAGAAGCAACGTCGCGTGGAACCAGGTTTCCGAAACTTGGGTATTTACGCTCTAGGAAATAATCACGATCTTCTTCGGCGATCGTTTTCGGATCTTTTTTACAGTCTTCTTTTTTCTTAGGAACCCACACCCGTCCATCGTTTCGAAGAGATTCAGACATCAAGGTTAATTTTGCCTGGTGATCGCCGGAAACGGGAATACAGGTTGGATGAATTTGCACATAACAAGGATTGCCAAATAGCGCTCCTTTTTTGTGTGCTCTCCAAATCGCGGTTGCGTTCGAATTCATCGCACTCGTTGAAAGGTAATAGACACGACTGTATCCACCCGTGCACAAGATCACGAGATCGGCGGCATGACGTTCAATTTCACCGGTGTGAAGATGTCGAGTGATAATCCCTCGGGCCTTACTATCCACCATCACTACATCTAGTAATTCGCGATAAGGGAAGAGTGTTACTTTTCCTTTATTCACTTCTTTCATCAACTGTGAGTAAGCACCAAGTAAAAGTTGCTGGCCTGTTTGTCCGCGTGCATAGAAAGTACGGGAAACCTGAGCTCCACCGAAAGAACGGTTCGCTAGTTCTCCGCTATATTCACGGGCAAATGGCACGCCATTCGCCACGCATTGATCGATGATATTTACGGAGTTTTGTGCAAGACGATAGACGTTCGCCTCACGGGAACGATAGTCTCCGCCTTTGATGGTGTCGTAGAAAAGGCGCCAGATCGAATCGCCGTCGTTTTGATAACTCTTACCCGCATTGATCCCACCTTGGGCTGCAATCGAGTGGGCACGGCGAGCAGAATCGTGAGTACAAAATGATTTCACGTTGTAGCCGAGCTCAGCAAGTGATGCGGCAGCAGAAGCACCAGCAAGACCGGTTCCGACTACGATCACGTTATATTTTCTTTTGTTGGCTGGATTCACCAACTTCATATTGGCTTTGTAAGAATCCCATTTTTCCTTCAGCGGACCTTCGGGTACATTCGATTTCACACCATTCGTTTGATCATTGTTAGATGAAGTACTCATTGTCCACCTCCGCCTTGAGTTGAATACATGTAAATTGGAATGAATAAGAACCCAACGGTGAGCAAGATCGCGATCACGAAGCCCATTAGATAAATCGGCTTAGACCAACGCGGATTCATGATTCCCAAGGATTGAAATGCGCTCCAGAATCCGTGCCGATAGTGAAAGCCCAGGAAAAACATCGATGCGACATAGAAGACCACCCACTTCAACTGAGTGAAGGTTTCAGAAATCACCCGATAAAGATCGAGCACCATGCGTCCGCCCACCATGGTGGTGTAACCGTCTTCAATCGTCGGTCCAAAACGAAATTGTTTTAAATGGATGATGAGAAACAGCATCAACACCAACCCAGTAATGATCATGTTTCTCGACGTGATGGTATTTTTGGTCGGTCCACCTTTTGTTTTCGGTGAATCGTATCCGATCGGACGCGCCACCTTGGAACTGTAGGTAACTTGAATCGCCACAATAATGTGTAAAACAATCGTTGCGCCTAATCCTAGCTCCAACATTGTTTTCACCACACCGAGAGAATCCAAAAGTGCTGCCCAAGTATTGATCGGGTCGCCCGAACCAGTATAAAGAGTGAGATTTTCTAAAAGATGAACCACGATGAATAGCAGCAGAGCAAATCCTGATGCACCCATGAGGTATTTTCTACCCAGAGTTGAAGAAAAAAGCCGTTTCAGAGGTACCATGCTGGAAGCTCCCGATTGTTGTGTCTTGTATTAAGGATATTATCTCAAACATTGATGAATCACTACTTGATTTCATTGAATTTATCTCGATACTGTATTGAGTATGTTGATCGATCAAATTAATCTAAACCAGCTACGCGTTTTCGAATCTGTTTATCGTAGCAAGAGCATGACACATGCAGCAAGAGAGCTGCATCTTACCCAATCCGGAGTCAGTCAGCACATCAAGGCACTCGAAGATGTTTTAGAGCTGAAGTTATTCGACCGGATCAAACAAAAACTAGTTCCCACACCTTCCGCGAAAGAGCTCTACACCTCGACTGCCAAGAGCTTTGAAGATATCGAAACCATTCTGAATCGTCTAAAGAAGACCGACAAAGAATTGACGGGCATGATTTCCATCGGGATGCCAATCGAATTCGGGAACAATATCATTCTTCCCCTTCTTACCGAGTTTCAAAAAAAGCATTCAAAGGTGAGATTCAAGATCAGACAAGGTTTTCCTTTCGAAATGAATCACATGCTGCTTTCGGGCGAGCTGGATTTTGCTTTCGTCGATTCCTTTGCGATGGACAAAGGCATTAGAACCGACGCCGTTTATGACGAGGTGCTGGAACTTTGCGTTTCTAAAAAATTAGCGGTACCCAACAAGGCTTCCACCGACTTCGCTTTTTACGAAAAACTTCCCTATGTCGACTACCAAGAGGATCAGTCCGTATTGAGTCTCTGGATGAAGCATCACACTCAAACCCGAAGTAGCGATCTTGATGTGAAAGTATTTTTAATGGACGCCTATGGAATTAGTAAACTCATTCGTACCGGAGTCGGTGTGGGCGTTCTTCCGGGGCACTTAGTCGAGAAATTGATCAAAAGTGGTGACGAATTGCAAATCCTCAAAGGATCTGGAAAACCGTTGCACAACACGATCAGCATTGCCTATCTCGAAGAAAAGACGCTCACCGCCGCAACGCTAGCCGTGCTTCAATTTATGAAGGCGAAACTAGGGAGCAAGTAACATGTCGATGAAATTAGAAACCCGCTTTCAACACGAGTATCTCGAAGAGTTTGAAGACGGCGAATGCATCTTCGAAGAAGGCGATACCGGTCGCGATTTATTCATCATTCAATACGGCAGCGTTCAAATCAGAAAAAAAACTTCCACTAAAGAAATTGAGATGACTGTTTTTAACAAGGGAGATTTTTTTGGAGACATGGCTCTCCTTCAGAGTCTGCCACGTTATGCAGCAGCCTATGCTGTAGGAAAAACCCGACTCTTAATTTTAAAGCCCGCGGGATTTTTGCTCAAAATCCGTCGTGATCCCACCTTTGCTTTCGAAATGCTTCAGCAACTCAGCTACCGAGTAAAGATGTCGAATGATCGATTACTAGAATTGGTAAATCGCCATCAGATTCCGGTCGATGAAGTTCAAAAACTCTTGAAGGTCATCGGCGGCGGTCACACCAATGATGAAGGCAAGCCACAGTGATCACGAGCATTCAGACTGATCGCCTGGTCGTCATCTCCGATCTTCATCTAGGCAATCCTTTTTCCAATGCGAAAAAGAAAGTGATTCCATTCTTAAAATGGGCTGCTGCCGAAAAATTTGATTTGTGCATCAACGGCGATGGCCTTGAAATCGCTCAAGCGAGTTTTGCAAAAATTGCGTTTGAGGTCCCTGAATTTTTTCGAGTATTGGGTGAATTCAAACGGGCAGGCCGGGAAGTTTATTATATTACCGGTAATCACGACATCGCACTCGAACACTTTTTGGAAGACTGGGGAGTCATGAAAGTTGCACCTTTCCTGAATGTTCAGTCTGGAAAAACCAGAGTTCGAATCGAACACGGACATATTTATGATCCATTCTTCGTGAAATTTCCAGTGCTGTACGAGAGCCTCACCCACTTTGCGGGTCTCCTTTTAAAAGTAAATCCAGGACTCTATAAACTTTGGATTTCTTTTGAGAAGTGGACGTCTTATCGTCGAGCGAAGAAATCAGGGATTGTTGGAGAACGCCCTCATTTTCGTGAGGCCGCTGAAGAACTCTCTCGCCGGGGATTCGACTCTATTATTTTTGGTCACACTCACCACGCTGGTCACAAACAGCTCGATAACGGCTCTTACTATTTCAATACCGGCTCCTGGATGCTCACTCCTTGGTATGCAAAAATTGAAAATGGTTCGGTGAGCTTGGAAGAATGGAAAGAACCGCCACGCTTGCGGCGCTCACCTTAACGTCTACCTACGTACCCATTGCTCAAATGTTGCATTCATGCCATCTTTCACTTCCCCACTTGACCACCAAAGTTGCATCCCGAGCGCGACCACATATCTCCAATAAGAATTGGGGGCCGTAATAATATTTGTAGGCCATTCCAACAATATCAGTGGTTCTTTTCCAGTATGTTTATTCCGAAGTCCATCACTAATACCGAAATTAAAAATCAGAATATAATCCGAATTCAATTGAAGTGTTTTGATCACTGCAATCAAACCGAGGTCTCGATAAGAGGTAACAATAGTAGGCAGCTCTGGACAAAAATCCATTTCTGAATTTGCATATATACCTACGTCCGCCGAGGCATCAGCAGTCTTGTTTGCCGAGAGCTGGTCGAATCGGCGAATACTGGACTCCAGCATTTCCATTACCGTTTGATTAATGGTCTTTCTTTCATTAAATGCGATCAATCGCAATTCATCATAAAGACTAATTTCCAGTCTCACTGTAAAACGATGCTCTTTCGGGCGTGACATTGAATACTTCTCCATATGTCATGACATAATGACATAATGACATAATGACATACGCGCCTCTGAGCATCTTACGTGCCAAACTTGAACCTAAAATTCATTCATCAGCAATACCCTCCAACGGTGGATAATTACTTACTATTGGTCCAGAATCTTATTGAATTGAAATGTAGGTACAAATAGAAAAAATTAGGGAAGCGGTTAGATACGCAATCAGTGTGACAAGACCCTTCGTGGAACGTAGAACAGACGCATACCCACGGTCTTTCATTTCAGCTAAAGGCACATACATCGCCAATGGAAATAAAACCCAAATCGTCTGCGCCGACGGTGTTCTAGCGGCGAAAGCAAACAGGCCGGTAGCAACACAAACACTCGTGATCACGATCAATGCACGCTTCTGAGATACATCGAAATTTTGAGCCAAACGAAAACCAAAACATGCTCGCAGCAATGAAAAATATCTTTTA